>Ga0164313_10000500_pt1 | contig 31729 bp, 30 predicted proteins | sample GuaBasSedimGuay4_FD_113735 | JGI IMG/M metagenome (GOLD analysis project Ga0164313, IMG submission 113735) | Subseafloor sediment microbial communities from Guaymas Basin, Gulf of California, Mexico - Guay4, Core 4569-4, 0-3 cm | ecosystem: Environmental > Aquatic > Marine > Hydrothermal vents... | reverse complement strand
TTTTAGGAAAAATTTATGAAGTATTTATTAATTGCTGCTTTAATTATTATCTCTCCTGTATTCGCTTCGATGGATCGGGCCTATAATTATTTTGAACAATCAAGGTCTTCTTTGAAGTACTATCCACTGCTCGCGAGAGAGTTAGTTCGAGAGGGACTTTACTTTGCAGCTGTTCCTTATATGAAAGAATTTCTCTTGCAGTCAAGAAGGATATACGGGAAAGAGATTAATAAAATTTTAGAAACCATAATTTCCGAGGTTGGGACGAGACAATTTGAGGTTCTTCCAACGAGGATTTTAGAAAAAAGTAATACACCCTCGATTAGATATATTTTGGCAAAAAAATACTTTAGGGCAAAAAAATATACGAGCGCGCTTAATCTTTTAAAAGAAAAAATCCCTAGAAGTAATAGTATTGCGCCCTTTGCTCTGATGTTAAAAGGAAGTGTTGAGTCCATAGAAAAAAAATATTCCGAGGCAATTGTTAGTTTTAAAACATGTATTGATTATGCTGACTCCTGGATAGGAGAGTTCGATCGGGATTGGCGAAAAAGACAACTGGCGATGACTCGCGATTATTGTATTATTGGTATCTCAAGAACCGAATATGCCATGGGGAATTTTGATGAGGCCAAATCCCACTACTTAGATTTATCAAAAGAAAGTTATATCTGGCCTGAGATCCTTTTTGAAGAGGCCTGGACCAGCTATCATTTACAAAATTATAATAGGACGCTGGGAAAATTGGTTACTTATAAGGCGCCAATTCTTTCTCATTTATTTAATCCTGAAGTTGAAGTGCTAAATGCCCTTACTTATGTATCACTTTGTTTATATGAGGATGCGCAAGAGGTGGTTGATCGCTTTTATAAAGATTATTCAAATGATGTAACAGTTGTAGAAAAGTTTTTGGCCGATCATGGAAAAAATCATAAGTTTTACTATCTAGTGGCAAAAGAGAGGCAAAAAGGAAAAATTAGTGGAAACCCTCTTTTAAATAATCTTTTAAATGCCATCATTAGAGACCCCGCCTACGCAGAACTTTATCAGACCTTTTTAAAAGGATCAGAAGAGTTAAAAAAGATTAAATCCATATCAGATTCTTCTTTTAAAAATGCCATGGGAAAAAATCTCTTTAGCACGTTGACTCTGCAAAGGGATTTAATTGGGGCCTATGTAAGGCAAAATTTAAATCAGTACACTTATCAGATAAATAAAACTTTTGAGCATATGAGTTATATCAAACTTGAGATTCTAGGACGAAAAAAGCGAGAACTTACGGCGCCGATGATGGAGATGTCTAGAGATCGAGGGTCGGTTAAATATTTAACGAGAACCGCAAAACAATATTTCTGGACTTTTAATGGAGAGTTTTGGGCCGATGAATTGGGAGACTATGTATTTGCCTTAAAATCCGAGTGTAAATGATGAAAAAGATAATTTTAATTTTATTTATTATTCCCTTTACCCTCTTTGCCAATATTGAAAGGAAAAGGGATCAAATTATAAGAATTGTTAAACAAGAGTTACAAGAAGTGATTCGCATCGTAAACCAGACAAAAGGGCGAAATGCAGACTTTGTTATTAGAATGTCAGAACTTCATTTTGAGCTTGCAAAACATTTAAGGGATAAAGAAAATTCTAAATATTTAGCACTTTCGATTAAAAGAAGGCAGAAAATAAATAGAAGTACCTTCTTTGCCAAATCTAATAAAAGCTTTAAAAGTGCCCAGAAATCGGCCCGATTTTTTCTGAAAAGATATCCCCATCACCCTGCTAAAGGTGAAGTCTATTATATTTTGGCAAAAAATGCTCAGGCATTTCAAAAAGGCAAGAGTGCCAATAAATATTTTAAATTGGCCAATAAAACGTCTAAAGGTAATGTTGAACTTGAAAAGAAATCTAGTATTTCTTTGGCCGAGAATAAATTTAATAAAAAACAGTACCGACAGGCCATTCCTTTATATGAAAAGGCCTTAAGAGGAAAAAGAGACAGGTGGTACACCAAAGATGCCTTTAATCTGGCCTGGTGTTATTTTAGGATTAAAAATTATTCCAAGGCCATTTCTCTAATGAAGCAAGTGCATAAGCTTAGTGGAAAAGGTAATCATATTAATATGAGGCCATTTGTTGAACGAGACTTGGCCTATTTTTATGTAAAATATAGAAAGGTAAGTGATGCCATCGCTTTTTATAAAAAAATTGGGGCAAATCTTCCAGATAAACTAATTGCTGTCGCTACATATTTGGAAAAGGAAGAGAAATATGCGGATGCGGAAAAGGTACTTAAAGAAGTTTTAAAATATAAACCGACCAACAAACAAAAGGAGACGGTTTATATAAAGTTATTAAAATTATATGAAAAATATATAAAATATAGTTCCCACCTTAAGGCCTGCCAGAGATTATTTGTTTTAGAAAAAAACAGGGCCTTATCAGATGAAGGAGAGGAGACTCTGCTTTTTCAGCTCAAACGGGTTTCAGGGATTTTACAACAACAAGTTGCTTCAAAGATTAATGTAAAGAGACCTAAGGTTCGCAGGCAAAAAGGATTAATGGCGGTAAAATATTTTAAAATGCTGATTCAGCTAGGGCCAGAGCAAAAAGCTAGTTGGAGCTTTTTCACTGCAGAGACTTACTACGCAATAGGGGATTATCAAAAGGCCATCCCCTATTATGATGATGCCAGTAAATGGGCGATGGATAAAAGAGATAAAAAAGTAGCGGATCGCTCTATAAATGGTATTCTTGCAGCACTTGGTAAACCAAAAGTTTCAAAAGCGATAAAAAATAAATACACCCTACCAGCATTTAATTACTATTTAGAGAATTATCCCAAGTCGAAAAAATCTTTCTCCATTTATCAAAGAGCGTTCAATTTACATTTTAAGAAAAGGCAAATGGGGAAAGCAGAAAATATATTGGGAACATTTAGTAAGAACTTTCCTAAGGCACGTGGAAAGCAGGAGGCGATGATCGCTAAAATCATCGATTATTATAAGAAAAGAAAAAATTATGATGAAGTAGAGAGATGGACTGAGAAAGTAACCAGTGGAGAGTTTAACGTAAGTGATAAATATACCAAAAAAGTAAGAGTGTCCTATGTCTCTACCAAACTTGAAAAAGTGCAAAGGGCAGAAGGCAAAGGTGCTAAAAAAGAGGCCTTAGAAGGATACATGGAAATTTATCATAATAAACTGGCAAATAGATCTGCAAGAGTTAATGCTGGTTATAATATCGCTACTATTTTTTATGAAATGGGAGATGTTCAAAGATCTTATATTTGGGCCAATAAATCTTTGGGTATGATGAGCGTGAAAGAAAAATTAAAGTTTTCAGGATCTTTTTTGGCGATTGGAAATGATTATTTAAATAGAAGGGAATTTTCTAAATCAGTTTCGATTTATAAGAAGTTATTAAAAGGGCTTTGTAGAACCAAATCAAAATATAGAAAAGAACTTTATAAAAATATCTACACGATAGAGTTGGCACAAAAAATGTTTGGTACTGCGAGATCTAGTGTGGAATCTTTAAGAAAATGTGGCATTGGCGGCCGTACTGTTAATAACGCCCGTTATGACGTTGTAACTGAGATGTCTCGAAATAAAAGATGGAGAGAATTTAACTCCTATCTTATATTGCTGCAAAAAATCCCTAGTCTAAGACCTAAATTAATTGAACCGCTTGATACACTCCGTGCCCACTATATAAGTTCAGGTTTGATGAAACAGGCAAATTCTATCAAAGCAAAGATCCTCTATTTCTATAAAAAATCACCTAAGAAGAAACTGCCAGCAGGTGCTTTAGATATTGTAGCAAACTTTCAAATGACGAATCTAACCAGAGAGGCCATTAGACTCGCAGGGATTACATTAAGATTTCCCGAGAAGATTTTTTCCCAAACTATGCAAAGAAAATTTAAGGCGTTAGAGAGGATTAAGAAAAAGGCAGCAGCTATCTCGTCTATTGGGTCTCCTAAAACAACGATTAGAGCACGAAGAATACTGGCAGAGAGTCATAAAGATTTTGGTGATGAAGTTAAAAACTTTACTCCTCCTAAGAAGAATAAAAAATACATCGCACTTTTTAAAAAAGACATGAGGTCTATAACCACCACACTAAAAAAAGAGAGCGCGAAACAAATGAGACTAGGGAAGAATGAAATTATTAGAAATAATATCTTTTCTCGAGATAACAACTTTTTCTTAAGCAAAAAATCAATGGTTGAATACTTCTATCCTAGCGGGGCCATGCTTATGGATCGTGGAGGTGGCAAATGAGAGTTCCTCTCTCCTTATTAGTTTTTGTTTTTCTTGTTTCTTGTGGCGGGACGCCTACTAAGAATAAGTCTAAAAGGTCATATGATGATCTTGGTGATATAAATAAATATCAAAAGAAACCAAAAGTATCTAAAAGGTACAGTCGAAAAACAGATCGTTTTCCTTTTGGAAAAGATGAGGAAGATGTTTTGATTAGCGAATCTCTAGCTCGTGTTTCCAGCAAAATCGCTGGTAAGGTGGCAGGAGACGATGATCCCATATCTCAAATTATCGGAAATTGTTATAAAAAAGATTATAACGATGCCTTTGAAGTGGCCGATAAAAATTATGAGTCTTACAAAAAAAATCCAGCTTATTGGAATCAGGTTGGAACCTGCTTTTTGCTTAAAAATGAACAGCGAAAGGCCTCTATTTTTTACAATAAGGCGAGGTCTTTAAATCTTAGATATACTCCAGCGATTAATAATATTGGAGTGATTTATTTGCAAAGAGGTAAAGATCAGCTGGCCCTTCGCCAATTTAAAAAAGCAATAAGATTAAATCCATCTGCTAAAACTCCAAAGTTTAATCAGGCCAATATTTATTTAAGATATGGATTACATCAAAAGGCCTGTTCAATATTTAGTGCGCTAAATACCAGCACCCCTAGAGATGTTGATGTGGTTAATGCGCTAGCAGTCTGCAATATGCTCAGAAGAAGATATAATTCTGCGATAGCAAGATATAAAAGTATGGATAGGGATTTTCATGAAAGGCCCTATATTGGTATCAATTATGCCCTGGCCTTAAAACTTTCAGGTGAAAAAGGTGAGGCCCAGGATATATTAGATGATATCGATATAAGCAATCTTGGAGTCCTAAAAAAATACTATCGATCGGTTAAAAACTTTATAGCAAGGGGAAGAAGATGAAAAAGTTAGTGTTACTGATTTTAATTTCCCTTCCAATGGTTGGATTTTCCCAAGGTAGAAGAGGGAAAGTTGTTTATAAGTATAAAAAATATGAAAAATTTGATTTCGCAGATATGGTAATAGAAGGGGATATGGGTTCTCCAGGTGATCTCTCTATTACTCCTAGATATCAAAGAAAATTTAAAAATCCTCTTCCTATTCGCTGGGATTTTAGGCCCCAAATAAGAAAGGCCATTGAAAGGATAAGATAATGGAATATACAGGCAAAGAAAGACGGCAACTTTTTGAACTGAGACCAGTAGGGAAAGATAAAAAAGGAATCTTGGTTGATAAGAGAAGGATGATCATTGGTAGTAGTGACCAATGTGATATTGTGCTTAATTTTTCTGATATAGGTCCCATCCACGCTATTTTGGAAATGACCAAAGATGGTAAAAAACTCTACGATATGAATTCAACTGCAGGATGTTTCATTAATGATGAAAAGATCATTGATGGCAGCTATAAAGAGGGAGATAAACTAAAATTTGGATCCCATGAGTTTGAATTTAAACAGTTTGTTAAAGAGGAAATTATACCACCGGTTCTAGATATGCTAGATCCCACTCTTCCTCCAAGAGTTACGCCACCCCTAAAGGGAGGAGTTCCAAAACCGCCACCAACTCTGGCCAAAGAAATTATCACTCCTAAAGGAAAACCGGCCATGGTGCCGAGAAAGAAGGCCTATATTCCCAAAGTGGCCTATCCGTTAGCGGAAGATGCTAAGGCCGAATACAGTGAATATATTTTTGAAGATACAGAAGATTTAATTCCCATTTTTACCTATGAAGAAAAAATAAGTGTTGAAGTTACTATTATGTTTGGTGAAAGAATCTTTTCGGTTGATTATTTACCAGTTAAAAATAGAAATGTTCGCTTAGTGGGAAGATCTCCATCTGCTCATGAAGTAGAACTGCCCTTATTACCTAAAAAAGAAAAGTTAGATTTTATAAATATCTCTGAGGGAAAAATACAAGTACAACCTATTCTAGGCTATGAGTCATTACTACTTGCAGATGAAAACGCCCCCGTCAGCGATGGCCCTATAAATCTTGGTGAAGATGATATTTTCAGGTTTTATAAAAATAATATTCAGATATATATTCGTCAGAGCTCTTCACCACCCAAAGTTAAAAGCGCGCCAATATTTCCAAAAGATGGAACATTTTCTAAATCGTTGGCCATAGTTTATTTTATATTGGCATTTTTTCTAGTCTGGATGCAGTTTTTTGTTACTGTAGATAAAGAAAAAGAGGAAGCAAAGGCCCCTAAGCGGATTGCTAAAATCTTATATAAACCAAAGCCAAGGCCTAAAAAAGTAGCGAAAGCTGCGGGTAAAAAGAAGTCGTTGGCACTTCCTACAGCAAAAAAGAAAAAAAAGACCCAGGTCAAAAAGAAAAAAGCAGTTAAAAAAGTTGCTAGAAAAGTACCGCGAAAAAAAGTCGCACCTCCTAAGGCCAAAGTTAAAGTTCACAAAAAAGTGGTGGCCAGAAAATCAAAACCCAAGGCAAAAAGAGCAGGGCCTCCAAAAGCACCAAGGAAGGCACCAAAAAAGGTGGCAGCAAGAAAGGCGAAAAGAAGACCATCTAAAGGTCGCGTTGAAACTTATAAATCATTTGATTTTAAAAGTAATTTATCAAGTCTAATGGCCAAAGGCGGTACCATTAAAACAGTCTCTGCCAAAACACGGGCCAAAGATGCAGATATGGGAATTGAGGGTTCTGTTGGAGCTGGCGGTGCCACAGATGTTAAAAAGGCCAAGATAGATGCAGGAATAGGCTCCCTTGAAGGCGCTGCTGCTGGAAAACTTGAAGCAGGGAGCTCAGCTTCTGGGTTAGCAGATAAAAAGAGTATCTTTACCGCAGGTGTCCCAGGAAATTCCGTGGTATATGGCTCCTACGATGGTGACATCATTAAAGAAATCCTACGACGAAATTCACCGCAATTTAGATACTGTTATCAACAACAACTCGATGATACCACCAAAGGATTCTCTGGAATTGTGAAAATAAATTTTATTATTGGAGCATCTGGATCAGTTTCTAGAGCAGGAGTTGAATCATCAGATTCATCACTGCCAAAGTCAATTAGTAGATGTGTTATTAACGTAGTTAAAGGACTTCGGTTTCCACCACCAGATGGCGGAGGAAAGGTTGAGGTGGTACAACCATTTAGCTTTCAATCACCAAAATCTTAGGAGTCTTCGCCTCGAACAACAAACTGATAGGTTTTATAGCCGGCATCTGCAGCAGTATTAAGAATACTTTTTAAATAATTATATTTAATTTCCTTATCCAACACCAAGTTAATAGAACCAGAAAATTTCTTAGCATTTTTGGCCGATTTATGGGTGTTTTTATACTTTTCTTTCCATTCAACTAACTTGTTATATAGCCTGGGAATTCTTTTACCGCCATCATCATAGATGATCGCCGCTTTTTTGGTATCGATAATTTCCTCATCATTTACCCATATTTTTGTTTTACTGGCCTGAACTACCACACCAGGACTATTTATAGTTTCTGATTCTGACTTTGGCAGAGTTATCCCTTTTGGAATATTGGCCAGCTCTCCGGTGGCCGAATAACTTTTTAAGAGGAAAACTAAAAGAATAACTAAAACGTCTAAAAGAGAGGTGATATCAAGGTCTACCACCTTTTCTTTTCTTCTTTTTCCGCGATTTAAAATAGATCGTTTACGAGACATAGAAAATCCTAACTTTGAATATTACCAAACATGATTTTATTAAAGAGTAATTTTATCTTGTTATCTTCTTTATCAAAAAGGGCAGGGTCAGTTCTATTGAGCGTTCTTACCGCATCCATGATGGAAATAATTTCGGCGTAGGTAATATTGGCCAATGGCTCAAAAATGACCGTCTGTTCTTTTAAGTTTTTTTGCTTTATTTGAATCATATAGCTATGCAACTCTTCCAAGGGATATTTGCCCTCAGAGTTTCTTTTTAAAGTTCTTTTAACCGTTCCAGGTAATCCCGTTAAAATGGAAATAGAGTTTTGATAAATTTTAAGTGTTAAAGCTAGTGGCCTTTTTGAATCCTTAGGAGGTTCCCCTGCCGCAATAATTGGAACTTCACTAGCTATTTCTTTTATTGCTTTAAAACTAGCAGAGGTGAGAAGAAAGAAAATCAAAATAAATATGGCATCCAAAATGGGTACCATATTGGGAACTTTAACTGAGGATTTACGCTTTCTTCTACTGGGCGGCCGATACATGACTAGGCCTCCGGATTGTGTTTTTTAGTTCCTAGAAGATCGAGAAGCTTTACTGAATACTCATCAATCTCATTGACGATCTTTTCTGCCTTAGCAGCTAAAATAGTGTAGATAACCATGACTGAAATAGCAGCTAAAAGACCTAGATAGGTAGTGTTCATCGCTTTTGAAATACCAAGTGCTAAAAGCTCCGCCTTTTGTGCCGGATCGGCCGAGGCGACAGCAGCAAAGGATTGAATCAATCCATGAATTGTTCCAAGCAACCCAAGGAGCGTTGAGATCGTTGCGATTAGTTGAATGTAACTCATTTTACTTTCAATCTTAGGGATAGTTTCAAGCGTGGTCGCATCTAGTGCATTTTGAATCTGCTCAGTCCCTTGTCCAGACCTTTTGAGCCCGCTTTTTAAAACTCTTGGAAGAGCAGCACTGGTTCCAGAACATGTTCTAATTGCCCCTTGAATATCGTTGGATAAAATATAGCGTTGGATTTCATTCATAAAAGAAGAACCATCGACATCTAATTTCATATAGAGTTTAAAAAATCGGTCAATTGCTAAAGCAATAGCAAAACCCCAAACCGCGGCGATAACCCACATAAAGGCCCCACCATATTGCATAAATTGTGCGAGATAGTTAATAGTTCCACTAATGATTCCCTCTTCCATTACTCCATTCTCCTTTTTGGCTTACCCTATATATTTTAAAGGAAAATTGAGGGGGAAAACTTAAGGGGAAAAATTGGCCATAGGAATGTAGTGCTCGGGAAATTTGGCCCTTTCAATGCCCTCGATGAAGACATGAATTAATTTGATATGGATCTCTTGAATTCGATCAGTTGATCTAGAAGAAACGATAATAGGGCAATCAACTAAGTCTTTTAAAGCTCCGCCATCTTTACCCAAAAGACCTATTACTTTCATCCCTTTTTCTTTCGCCGCTTTAGTAGCTAAAATTACATTTTTAGAGTTGCCACTAGTTGAAATGGCGAGAAGGACATCACCAGAATTACCCCAGGCCTGTACAAAGCGCTCAAATACATGGTCATAGCCAAAATCATTGGCGACACAACTCATATGAGCAGGATCAGCGATGGCCATGGCCGGAATGGCAGTGCGATCTTTGCGAAATCGACCAGTCAATTCTTCGGCAAAGTGCATAGCATCACAGAGAGAACCCCCATTACCACAGCTGATAATTCGTCCTCCCCCATTGAGAGAACCCACCATCGTCTGAATGGCCAGCTCCACACTTTTAATATTGTGAGAATCGGCCAGAAAACTATTAAGAGTGCTAGCTGCCTCAGTTAAGGCATTTTGGACAAAACTTGAGTGCATTAGGTGAGCTCTTCAAGAGTCTTTTTAATCTCTTCTTTTGGCTGTACTCCAACAATAGTCTTCTCAGGCTTACCATTTTTGAAGAATATCATCGTGGGAATTCCACGAATTCCATATTTTTGCGCTAGACTACTGTTTTCATCTACATTTACCTTATAAACTTGGGCCTTATCACCAACTTCTTGGGCAACTTCATCTAGTACCGGGGCCAGTGTTTTACAAGGTCCGCACCATTCTGCCCAGAAATCAACCAGTACAGGTGTCTCTGATTTTAAAACATCAGCATTGAAGTTAGACTCATCAGTTTTGTTTACGGAACTCATTAAATCTCCTTAAATTGGTTATTTAGCTAACCTAATTATATTAATCCACCTATTTTGTATAGGAAAAATCTGTTGCTAAGCATAAGTAATTTTAATGCTTAGATATTTAAGGTATTATGTACTTGTGGACAAGGATTATCTATTAAAAAAATCGATCAGAACGGCCAAGAATTTTAGGCTTTTGGCCAAGTTAATTGACCTCTTTATCGTACTCATTCTGTCAGTTTTATTCTTTCCCTTAGGGGTAATTCTCGCTATTTGCTATATTGGGGTGGCAGATTCCATTCAGCATGGGCAATCGGTGGGAAAGAAATTTATGGGCTTTCGAGTCATTTCCACAGAAGATGGAAAACCCTGCTCCATTAAGCAATCTGTTATTAGAAATCTACCGATTATAATTCCCCTATTTTTGGCCATTATTCCTCTTTGGGGCTGGATTCTCGCCATAATAATTGGCGTGCCTCTTATGCTGCTTGAGACTTATTTACTCTACAAGTTAGAAACCGGACATCGCTTAGGTGATGTCATGGCCGATACCACCGTTATGGCCCATGATGATAATAAGCTTGCCGCTAAAAAGAAAAAAAAATCTTGGTTTGATGGCGGAGTTTTAAAAACCTGACGATCCCCCTAAATCTTTGTTAAAAAAGGTCCAGTAACTTTAGCTGGGAAATTTTTAATGTCTAAACGATTGATTATCGTAGATGTGAGCAGTTTTATTTTTCGATCTTTCTTTGCCATCAGGCCTTTAACCGCCCCTGATGGAACACCAAGTAATGCCGTGCTTGGTGTCTTTAATATGCTTTATAAACTTCTCTCAGATTACAGGCCTACTAATATTTTTCTCGCGAGAGATATTAAGGGTAAAACTTTTCGCCATAAATTATATAAAGAATATAAGGCCAACCGAGATGAGCCACCAGAAGAACTAGTTCCCCAATTTGCTTTAATAAAAGAACTTATCGATAAGATGGGACTGCACAATCATGAGCTTAAAAACTATGAGGCCGATGACATTATCGGATCTGCTGTTGTTCAATGGAAAAAAGATTTTGATGAAGTTTTAATTATTTCTAGTGATAAAGATTTGATGCAATTTTTAGATGATGAAAAAGTATTCATGGTTGATACCATGAAAGATCTTAAAATTGGTGCAGATGGAGTTTTTAAAAAACTTGGAGTTTATCCCAATCAAATCGTTGATTATCTTTCAATGCTTGGCGATGCCTCAGACAATATTCCCGGGATGAAGGGGATTGGGAAAGTAGGAGCGGCCAAATTACTTGCAGAATATGGGACACTTGAAAATTGTATTAAAAATAAAGACAGCTTTAAGGGTAAAAAACTTGTAAATGCTTTTGAGAATCATTTAGATGATGCCATTCTCTCTAAAGAGTTAATTGAAATAAAAACTGATTTAGATCTTGGCATGAAGGCAAGTGAAACCAAATATGAATTTTTCCCAAGTGCTGACCTGATAGATTTTTTGAAAAATCGCATGGGATTTAAAACTGCCTCTAAAAAAGTGGAAGATCTGGCCTTTGAAATTCAAAAGGAAGAATCTGAAAACACAGAGGATAACTTTAAAATCATTGATACTCGGGTAACACTTAAAGATTTTAAATTTAAGATAGTAGATTCGGATAAAGAATTTAAAAAAGTATTAAAAGCACTAAAAGAAAATAAAATTTACTCTTTTGATACCCACTATGACAGCAAAGATTTTTTTAAGAGTAAAATTACCTATGTGGGAATTTCCTTTGATGGCAAACTTGCATATTATCTTCCCTTTAACATCCTAACTAAAGAACATTTAAAAGAACTCCTCGAAGTTGCCTGGGGCGCTAAAAAGAAAGAGATCTTAGGGGGGCACTTTAAAAGAGACTTTCGCTATGCTTTTAGATCTGGATTAGATATTGGGGGACGCTTCTTTGATAATATTCAAGCTCATTACGATCTCGAACCTGACGAGTCTCACGATTTCCCTCATCTTTGTTCTAGATATCTTGATCACACCTTAGTTATGAGAGATAAAAAAGATCTTCCGCTTGAGGAATGGGATACCCAAAAGGCCTGTGAATATATTGGTGAACGGGCCTGTTGCCATTTTCTTCTCGCAGAAATCTTAAAAAGTGAATTAAATATTCATCAACTTGAAGACGTCTATACCAAACTTGATGCTCCCATGATGCCAATTCTCGCAAAGATGGAGCTGGCGGGGATTTTAATCAATAAAGAATATTTCTCTGAACTAGAACAAGAATTCTCAGAGCAACTGGAATTTATTGAACAAGAAGTTAAATCCGCTATTAAAGATTCTGGTAAAAAAGTAGAAGGAGTAGTAAATCTTCGATCACCCAAACAAGTAGGTGAACTGCTTTTTGAAACCTTGGAACTTCCGGTGATAAAAACTACTAAGACGGGTTTTTCAACAGATTCAAGTGTTTTAGAAGAGTTAATCTCAAGAGAGTTAAGTGATATTCCAGCTTTGATTCTTCATTTTAGGGAAATAGATAAACTTTTATCCACATATGTTCGGGCCTTGCCAGAGTTGATCTATCCTGAGACGGGAAGATTACATACAACTTTTGGACTTCATACCGCGGCAACGGGAAGACTGGCATCGGTTAATCCAAATCTGCAAAATATTCCCATCAGAACTTTAAATGGGAAAAGAATTAGAAAAGGTCTTATTGCTGATAAGGGAAATATTCTTCTTTCAGCTGATTATTCGCAAGTGGAGCTGAGACTTCTCGCTCATTTTTCAAAAGATCCCACGATGCTTAAGGCCTTTAAAAATGGTGTGGATATTCATACTCAGACTGCTTCAGAAGTTCTGAATGTGGATATTAAAAAAGTAAATAAAGAGCAAAGAAGTTTGGCCAAGGCAGTGAACTTTGGACTTATGTATGGACAGAGCTCATTTGGACTGGCCCAGCAACTTAAAATATCTAGAAAAGAAGCGAAGGAGTACATAACTAGTTATTTTGCAAAATTCAGCAAAATTAAAGGTTACCTAGATACATTAAAAGAGGCGGCAGAACTTCATGGATTTTCAACCACCCTACATGGAAGAAAAAGATTGCTACCAGATATTAAATCCCATAACCGAACTATTAAAAGTGCAGCTGAAAGACTCGCGGTAAACAGTCCTATCCAGGGAACTGCCGCTGACATTTTAAAACTAGCAATGATTGAGATCGATAAGAATATGAAGGAGCAAAAACTAAAATCTAAGATGTTGCTTCAGGTCCACGATGAACTCATTTTTGAGGTGCCAGAAAAAGAACTTACCCGAATGAAAAAGTTGGTTAAAGATGGCATGGAAAATATAGTTAAGCTTGAGGTCCCCCTAGATGTCGAAATAGGTTTAGGAGTCAACTGGCTCGACCTCAAGTAAAACGCTCAACAACTTTAGAAGCTGCCTAGAAAACCGATAAGATTCTAGGTAGTTACTTATGAAGAAGTTTGTCTCACTAGAGAAAAAATTCATTTTCATTTTAGGCATTTTTAATGCCTTTGTTTGCATCTTAATTCCCATTGCACTGACATCTTATAGGTACCAGTATCAAGACCTTAAAATTGATCGACTAATTGAAAACATTCCCAAAGTAATAGAAAAAGATGTTTTAACTCACATGGAACCATTTAATCGAAAATACTTTGAAAATTTTTTCCAAGCAGCGATCAATGTTCCCCAGCTTAAGTATCTTAGGTTAAATGACTCTCAAGGCAATCTTTTAGTTGAAGAAAAAAAAGGAAATCAACCCGATAAGTATACCCAGAAATTACATTACAAATTAATGGGTCTTAAAAGTGGTAAGCATATAGGCTCTGTTGATCTTATCGTAACTAGAGATAAGGTTTACGCCGCAATAAAAAGTGACTTTTTAAACATATTTATTGCTATGGTAATTTGGTCTGTGTTTTTATCATTTTTTACCTGGTATTTCTTTAAGAAAATTTTAATCAATCCATTAAACAAATTTAGGAACTACCTTGGCAATTTAAAACAAGGTCAAACAACTTTTCCCCGGCCTTTATTTCTTGAAAGAGTTAAATTATTTAGAGTAAGAGATCAAATCGATGATGTGGGAGAGGCGCTTGAAGTGGCCACTAAACTTGTGATTCAAGGAAATATTGATAACCACAATCGTTATAAAATAATTGAAGGGGAAGTAATTAAGCGAACTGAAGAGTTGCTTAACGAAAAGCAAAAATCAGATGAGGCCTCGCAAGAGAAGACGGAATTTATAAGTCATATATCTCATGAGATTCGAAATCCCATCAATGCCATCTCAGGGTTTGTGGACCTGTTAGATAATAAAATAACAGATCCAGAGGAGAAAGAGTTAATCGATCCACTTAAAGCGGCCACAGGAAACCTTTTAGGACTTGTTAATGATCTTTTAGATATTTCAAAAGGAGAGTTGGGAAAACTGAAAATAGATCTGAAGATCTCTGAGACCAGTAAAATGTTCGATAACCTGCAAAAGGTATTCGCCCCCAGGATTAAGGCCAAAGGTTTGAAATATATTGTAGAAATTGATCCAGAGTTTCCAGCATTTATTAAAATAGATAATTTAAGAATTGCTCAGATAATACAAAATTTAATTGGTAATGCTCTTAAATTTACCGAGCAAGGCCATATCAAAGTCATTGTTAAAACTAAAAAACTGTCGATACAAAACAAGATTTCACTTACGGTACTAGTGGAAGATAGTGGAATTGGCGTACCCCATAGTGAAAGAGAAAAGATTTTTGAAAAATACCGTCAAATGACGGGACAAAGTTATCAAAAATATCAAGGCTCGGGACTTGGACTTGCCATCAGCAGAAAGCTGGCCCACCTTTTAGGTGGAGAGTTAAAAGTAATAGATAAAGAGGGCCCGGGTGCCTGCTTTGAATTGCTGTTAAAAGAAGTTGAAGTCGCTTCGCCAGAAGACATGGAACAAGTTGTAACGGAAAAAGAAGAGTTTCAGTTTTTTGATGCGAAAGTTTTAGTTGTTGATGATGAAAAATTAAATCGTGATTTAATAAATTGGAACTTAAGGCCTTATAAGCTTAAATTATTTTTTGCAGAAGATGGAAAAGAGGCGCTAAATAAAGCACTGATTAACAAACCTGATATTATTCTAATGGATCTTTTGATGCCTAAGATGGATGGCATTGAATCTATTGAGCTGATAAAGGTTTATGAAAATTTAAAAAATATTCCAATTATTGTCATCTCAGCGGTAATAAATTCTGAAAATGAGGAAAAATTAAAAAAGCTGGCCGATGGGATGATGAGAAAACCTGTACTGCAAAAAGATTTGGTAAAAGAGTTGGCCAAATTTCTTCCTCATAAGGTGATTTCTAAAGAACAAATAAGTGAAGAAAATAAAGTTACGACCTTGCCAGTGGAGACATCCATCGCACCAGAGCTGGAAAAGATACTCAGAGAAAAGTACCTACCTAAAATTGAAAATTTAAAAGAGATGATGTCGATTAATGAAATAGAGATCTTTGCAAATGTTGTAGATAAGCTAGCAACAAAGCATGGATCTAAGGTCATTTCTGCTTGGGCGATTAATATGTTGTCTCAAACCAAAAGGTTTAATGTAGATGAAATCGAAAAATCGTTTGATAACCTGGAGGATCTTTTAAAAGAGAAGACAGCTAAAAAGAAAGTATCTTAACCATCAACAGCTTCTGATTTCAGTCCCTTATAGAGTCTTCAACACCTTCTAACGCATTGAGTCTTTAGTTTTTTTAAAAAAATAAAAATCCCTTCCCTTGACAGTGATTCTTTTGCTATTAACTTGTGTCTGTTAAAAAACATAACTGTTTAAAAATATTGGAGGATCGTATGCAAGTTAGACCACTACAAGATAGAGTTCTTGTTCAAAGGGTAGAAGAAGAAAATAAAACAGCTGGTGGGATTATTATTCCTGATAACCACACTGAAAAACCTGCCCAAGGGACAGTAGTTGCTGTTGGAACTGGTTATAGACTTAATGATGGAGGCGTTCGAGCTTTAGACGTTAAAGCAGGCGATACTGTTATTTTTGGTAAATATGCTGGGTCTGAAGTTAAAGTTGAAGGCGCTGAATATCTGATCATGAAAGAAGATGATCTTCTTGGTGTTCTTGAAAATTAATAAAAAAATATTATTATAAGGAGTTAGAAAATGGCAAAGGAATTAAAATATAGCGAAGATGCAAGAAGTCTTATTCTTCACGGAGTAAACTCTCTAGCTAATGCGGTAAAAGTAACACTCGGGCCTAAAGGTAGAAACGTTGTTATTCAAAAATCTTTTGGTGCACCAAGTATCACCAAAGATGGTGTTACAGTTGCTAGAGAAATTGAACTGGAAAACAACTTTGAAAATATGGGCGCTCAAATGGTTAAAGAAGTTGCTCAAAAAACCAATGACGATGCAGGGGACGGAACAACAACCGCCACTGTTTTAGCTCAAGCTATTTATCGTGAAGGTGTGAAGCTGGTAACGGCAGGTCACAACCCAATGGGACTTAAAAGAGGAATCGATAAAGCTGTTGCTAAACTGCTGGAAGGGCTTAAAGCAACTACTAAAAAAGTTGAAACAAAAGAAGAAATTGCTCAAGTTGGAATTATTTCGGCCAATAATGATGCAGAAATTGGAAACCTTCTTGCTGAAGCGATGGAAAAAGTTGGTAACGACGGTGTTATCACTATTGAAGAGTCTAAAACTGGCGTAACAACTCTTGATGTTGTTGAAGGTATGCAATTTGATAGAGGTTATCTATCTCCATATTTTGTAACTAACCCAGAAAAAATGGAAGTATCTTTTGATAATCCAAATATTTTAATCACTGATACAAAAATTTCTGCCATGAAAGACCTGCTGCCAATCCTTGAGAAAAATATGCAAACCTCAAGACCTCTACTAATCATTGCTGAAGACGTTGAAGGTGAAGCGCTGACAACTCTTGTAGTAAACAAGCTTAGAGGAACACTAAACGTTGCAGCTATTAAAGCTCCAGGTTTTGGTGATAGACGAAAAGAGATGCTTCAAGACATTGCCACTTTAACTGGTGCCACTGTGATCTCTGAAGAACTTGGAAAAACTCTAGAAGCTGTTGAACTAACAGATCTTGGTTCTGCTACTAAAACTACTATTGATAAGGAAAACACCACTATCGTTGGTGGTTCTGGTGAAAAAACTGCAGTTGAGAACAGAGTAGGTACAATTAGAAAACAAATTGAAGATACAAGCTCAGACTACGACCGTGAAAAACTTCAAGAAAGACTAGCAAAACTAGTTGGTGGAGTTGCTGTTGTTAACGTTGGTGCGCCGACTGAAACTGAAATGAAAGAGAAAAAAGATAGAGTTGAAGATGCTCTTAATGCAACTCGTGCTGCTGTTGAAGAAGGAATTGTAGTTGGTGGTGGTTGTGCTCTAATTAGAGCGGCCGCTGCACTTGAAGGAATGGAAGGTACAACTCCTGAGGAAACTCATGGTATCAAAATTGTTAAAAGAGCTGTTCAAGAGCCTCTAAGACAAATTGCTACTAATGCAGGCTTTGAAGCTTCTGTTGTGGCCAACGAAATTTTAAAATCTAAAGATGCTGCTTGGGGATTTAATGCCTATGCCAACAGATACGAAGACCTAGTTAAGGCCGGAATCATCGACCCAACTAAGGTTGTAAGATCTGCCCTACAAAATGCTGCTTCTGTGGCCGGACTTATGCTGACTACAGAAACCATGATTGCTGATCTTCCAAAAGAAGATGGAGCACCTGCAATGCCACCAATGGGCGGCGGAATGGGCGGCATGCCAATGATGTAAAAACATCTAAAATGTTAAAGTAATGGGGGACTTTTGGGTCCCCCTTTTTTTTATTATGAAAGAAATATTTGCCATCTTTGGCAAGAGACCCATACCGGGATTTGCCAAAACCAGACTAGAAGAGAGTTTAGGGCCTGATAAGACCCAGGCGCTCTATCACGCCTTCATGGAGGAGTTCTTTCACCGTTTTTACAAGTCTCAAGATAAAGAGATCCACCTGTTTGCCACCCCCAAAGAATTAGAGACAAAAAAATACTTTAATGAGCTTATTGAGCGCCCTTTTCATTTTTACTTTCAAAGCGAATTGCCCTTTTTTGCAAGGCTCAAGGAAGTTTTTGAAAAAATTGAAGACTCTTTCATTCATTTAACCGGGACTGATATACCAGATTTTCCCTTTGAAATCATTGATGAGGTCAACGCAGAAATCGGCAAGGTCTATATCGGCCCAGACCAAAATGGTGGATTTTATTATTTAGGGGCCCATAGCTCCCACGGAGATATCTTCTCCCTAGACTTAGAGAGTGGAGCGGAGAATGTCCTGCAAAAAGTTATTGAGCGGGCCAAATCTTTAGATCTTGAGGTAACTCTCTTAAAAAAATGGTCGGATATTGATAAAATTTCAGATTTAAACGCCTATATAGCTAGAAACACTGTGGAAAATTTTTCCCCCACTCTAAAAGATCTTTTGCCTTAACTAAAATTTAAAGGTGAAACCAATCCATACAGAAGAAGTTCAAAGAATTTTAATCCTCCTCCAATTAGATGCTCAGAGGTTAATGGAGCGAATTAAAAAAAGGGAGAAGGAATACCTTCACCGCTTTAATATATCTCGCACCAGATCGCACTTTAAAGATATTTTTGCAAATCGCTACGAAGAGATAAGTATTAGCACGCTAAAAAATATCAGCGAGGAAGTGATTATTAGCGCCGATAATTTCTATACCCAGGCGGACAATTTACATTGGTATTTTAAGCAGACAGAAGACATGGGAGTAGCGGCAGAGGATTATTGTGCTAAAACCATTTGTGATATTCAAGCGGCCTATAATACTTTGACTGCTTTTTTAAGAGCGGAAATAACTGGTGAAACAGAATGAAATATTTTTTGTTAATCCTATTGTCGGTATCAGCTCATGCCAATGAAGGTCTCTTTTCTGGTCGAGTTTCAAAAAATAATCCCGATGCTAAATTAATCAGAGTTTTTGTCGAGTTCGACAATTTAAAATATATTAATCGCAAAGATAAACTAGCGTTTTGGAAAAATGGCTCTCCATCAACTAAGTGTAAAGGTTATATCCTGGGAAAAAGCACGCAATATTTATTAGTTAAAATTCCCAAGTATGAAAGTTGCGCTAGAAAAATTCCTATGGGTAGAGGCTTCTATCTAAAGTTTTTTTCCCAGGACCTGGTTAAAAATATAAAAACGGGACGGGAGTTGATGAAAATCCTCTTAAAGAAAAGACTGGGGATTAAGGGACAGCTAGAAAAAGCGGAAAAAAACCTGAAGTCCTATGTGGAAAAAATAGAAGGGGTAAATGGCCGCTATGAAATTCTGAGGCAGAAATTAGAGCTTGAGTGGGGAAATCAGCTCTCCTATCTAGATGAAGATAAAACCAATACCTTGAGGTATTTTAAAGAGCTAGAAGTTCGCCTTGACGAGGTGGATCACAAGCTGGAAATCTACAGAATTGCTGATGAAAACCTCAAAGCAGATCGCTGGAGCCTTGATCCTAAGTTTTATTTTAAAAAATAGCTTCCATTTTGACACTGCTTGATAAAAAACCGTCTAAATCCTTTTAAAATAGACAGTTTTATCCTATTATCCCCCTTCCTAACCGGAAAGGAGGACGCCCTGTGTTAGTTCGAATTTTAACTCTATTTACTCTTTTAACTTCACAGGTATTTGCCTCTGTGGGTAATCCTAAAGCACCTAAAGGTGGGGTTTTTAAATATAACCTGGGGAATCAACCAACTACCTTAAATGTACTTTCATCAACTGATGCTTACGCATCTACTGTGCAGGGTTATATCATTGAGTCACTGGCCACTATAAACATTGATACCTATAAATTTGAGCCAGCTCTCGCTAAAAGTTGGGAAAAGGCAAAAGATGGTAAGTCATATACCTTCACTCTTCGGGAGGGAGTTAAATGGCACGATGGAAAACCTCTTACTATAGAGGATGTTAAATTTTCTTTTGATGCCATCATGGATAAAGAAAATAGATGGAAGACCGCTCACTCTAAGGCCTATTATGAAAATATTTCTGAAGCGAAAATTATAGGAAAGTATAAAATTCAGTTTTTTATAAAATCTCCCTACTTTAAAAACTTTGATATGGTGGCGGGACTTTCCATTGTACCAAAACATATCTATTCGGACCTCTCTAAAAAGAACAAGAAAAAACTAAATAAGACTCTTATCGGTACCGGACCTTATATGCTGGCCAAACTAAGAAGAGGAAAGAGTTTAATCCTTAAGCGAAATAAAAACTGGTGGGGAGATAAAGTGCCTAGCAACGCTGGACTTTATAACTTTGACAAAATTCTCATGAGATTTATTAAAGATGGAACCATTGCCATTACTCGTTTAACCAAGGGAGATGTGGATTTTTTAGGTCTTTCCGCAGAAGAGTTTGTTAAAAAGACCACCGGTAAAAAATGGGATAAAAAAGAAGTTTTTAAAGTTAAGACTAAAAACAAATCGCCATCCGGTTATGGTTTTATTGGTTGGAACCTTAGAAACGATCTTTTTAGAACCAAAAAAACAAGAAAGGCCCTCTACCATCTTTTAAATAGAGATCTAATGATTAAGAAATTCGATTTTGGTATGAACCTTCCGGCAACAGGCCCCACTTATCAGCAAAGTGTTTATGCTAATCACAAAGTGAAACCTGTTCATTATGATCCAAAGCTTGCTCTTAAAATGTTAAAAGAAGATGGCTGGAAACCAGGGCCTGATAATATTCTTAGAAAAACTTTTGATGGTATTGAAAAAAGGCTTAGTTTTACCATTCTTGAACCAAGACAAGAATTTGTTAAATATCTAACCATATATAAACAAGATGCTCTCCAGGCCGGGGTCGAAGTTAAAATCAAATACGTTGAGTGGACTACCTTTATAAAACTGCTTGATGAGAGAAAGTTTGAGGCGGTTAGACTCGGTTGGAGTGGCGGTTCCGTTGACTGGGATCCAAAACAAATTTGGCATACTGACTCAATCGCCAGCGGCGGTTCCAATTTTATTGGATATTCCAACCCGGAAGTAGATAAATTAATCGACCAGGCCAGACTCACCTTTAATAAAGAAAAAAGGATTGAACTCTTGCGAGAGGTCTATAAGATAATTGCTGAAGATGTACCATATGCCTTTTTCTTTAACGCGAAGTATAGGTTTTATGCTCATACCAAAAGAATGAAGCGAGAGAAAGATACCTATCAATATGGTATTGGTACTGATTATTGGTGGATTGAAAAGTAGAAGGAGCATAATTTGTTTTCCTATATCATCCGTAGGCTGTTGATAATGATCCCAACTATCTTTGGGATCACCCTGGTGGTTTTTGCCATCATCAATTTGGCCCCTGGAAGTCCTGTTGAGAGAAAATTACAAGAGATGCGCTTTGGTGGCATGGGCCAGACGCAAATGGGAATGGATGGGCCGGGAAAAGATTCCTCGGGGATTTCTGATGAAGTTCTTGAAGCGCTTAAAAAACAATACGGCTTTGATAAACCAGTCCATATCAGATACCTAATCTGGCTTAAAAATATTTTTAAATTTGATTTTGGTGAATCTTTTACTTATGAAGAGCCGGTAACCGATGTCATCATCTCCAAATTTCCCGTCTCCCTGCAATTTGGGGTGATATCGCTTTTTCTCTCCTACCTAATCTGTATTCCCTTAGGAGTAATGAAGGCGGTTAAAAACGGAGCGCCATTTGATATTGCATCTAGTTTTGCCCTCTTTGTTATGTATTCAATTCCGGGGTTTATGTTGGGGATCTTACTTATCGTCTTTTTTGCCGGTGGTAGTTTTTATGAATGGTTCCCAGTAGGAGAGCTCTATTCAGATATGTATGATGATTTTTCTACTTGGGAGAAAATCACAGATAGGGTGGAACATTTTATCCTACCACTGATTTGTTATATGATTGGATCCTTCACCGTTTTAACCATGCTAATGAAAAACTCTCTTTTAGACGAAGTTGGCAAAGACTATGTCAGGACTGCAAGAGCGAAGGGTCTTTCAGAGAGAATGGTTTATTTAAAACATGCTCTTAGAAACTCTTTGATTCCGATTGTCACAGGACTTGGTGGATTTCTTTCCGTCTTTTTTGCTGGATCAATGCTGCTTGAGATGATTTTTAACTTAGATGGTATAGGACTGATGTCTTATCAAGCGGTTTTAGAAAGGGATTATAACCTCATTATGGGATCTCTTTTTATTCAAGCGGTAATAATGCTTGTTGGGAATTTAATATCTGATTTGGCCTACGTGGTTGTTGATCCAAGGATTGATTTCAAATGATAGAACGTTTTATGAAAAATGAGCTCACTCGAAAGAGATGGCGAAGATTTAAAAAAAGAAAATTGGCAATGGCATCTTGTATTGCCGTCTTAGTCATGATTGTCACTACTTTTTTGGCGCCTATGCTGGCAAACTCGAAACCTATTTATCTAAATTATAAAGGAAATAGTTATTTTCCTGTTTTTAAAATCTATAATCCAGTTGATTTTGGTATTACCGATACCTTGGTTATAGATTACCGGGGAATGGAGTTAAGCTCAGATGATACGGTAATCTGGCCTATAATTAAATGGGATCCCTTTGAATCCAATATGGAAGTGGAATCCTACCCTTCTCCACCAACAGCTACTAATATTATGGGTACCGATGATCGGGGAAGAGACGTCTTTACCAGGATTGTCTATGGTTTTAAATGGTCTATCCTCTATGCCATTTTTGTATGGTCCATCACAACCGTATTTGGAATTATCATGGGTGGAATCATGGGGTATTTTGGTGGTAAAGTAGATTTTTTCGGCATGCGGTTTGTAGAAATCCTTTCAACTGTACCGCAATTTTTTCTTTTGATTATTTTAATATCTATTTTTACACCAAGTCTTACCATGCTGATTGTGATCTCTTCAGTTTTTTCCTGGATTCCCATCAGCTACTACGTTCGGGGAGAGTTTCTTAAAAATAGAAATAGAGAGTTTGTTGAGGCGGCAAAGGCCATGGGCGCTAGTACTACTAAGATTATCACTAAGCATATTCTGCCTAACTCACTAACTCCTGTTATAACCTTTGCACCATTTGCGATTACCGCCAATATCGTAGGACTGGCATCGCTGGATTTCCTAGGCTTTGGACTAGAGATTCCAACTCCTTCTTGGGGGGAATTACTTTCCCAAGCACAGAAAAACTTTACCATCGCTTGGTGGCTAGCAGTTTTTCCATCTCTGTCGCTGTTTTTTACTTTGACCTTTATGAATTTAATTGGTGAAGGGGTAAGAGATGCGATGGATCCTAAAATGGTTTAAGTGAGGTGCCCTAGATGGGCGCCAAGTTTAAGGTAAGTCTCCATACCCTTTTTGGTATAATCAAGGAGATCGTTATCTGGCAGCCATTTACCTTTTTCACCAATTATAACCACCGTTGAACCACCAAAGAGAAAATAACCCTTTTCCTGTCCACGTTTAAAATTGGGCCCTTCATAATTTTGTACAATTTTGCCCACCATAGTGGCGCCAATTTCAATATAGGCCATTTTACCAAAGCATTCAGTATCAATGATGGTCACCTGTCTTTCATTGCGGGCAAAAATATCAGGCCTTTTCTTAAGCGCTATAGGATTTACCGAATGAAGTTCGCCATGGTTGGTAAATTCATCTAATACAACTCCCTTATCAGGAAAATGAAAACGGTGATAATCCACCGGACACAGCCTGGCCAAAAGAAGTGGCCCATCTTTAAAAGTATCATTCCACTTAATATTATTTATCAGCGCTCTTGGAGTTAAAAACTTTCCCTTAACCGGGATCTTTTCGCTCTCATCAATTTTTTCATAAGCAAAATATCTCGCCTCACTAGGGGCCCCAAGAAAAGTTGGTTCCTGGGGGAAGCGCCTCTTGCCATCTTTAAATCTTCTGATGAAAAAGTGGTTAAAATCATCATAGCCTGGGCCGTCGTCAAAGCTGTGGCCTATTTGTGGGAGGTAGTCTTCCATATCAATATGAAAATCCTCAATGAAAGGTTTTATTTTTCGCTGAGATATAGAACTTGATTGTAGCGCCCCATAGAGCTTGCTGATGGTGGATCCCGCAACAATGGGGGAGAGAAGTTTTCCAAGCATCGAGTTATAGAGCCATTTTACCGCTTTATCACCATAGACTTTTTCGACTTCAATTTTTTTCTTTTCGCGATTATAGTAATTTATATCCATGGCCTGACTTAAATTTTGCAAGAACTTGACTTGCGTTGTTAAAGTTTAATCGTATAAAACACGATTGACTTTAACTGGAGGTAATCAACTTTGAAATCAATTATCATTCTTTTTTTAGGCATGTCACTTTTTTTTGGATTTAAGGCCCCAGATTTACAAGGTCTTACCGAATATGAAAAAAATACCATCAAGGTTTTTAACAACTCCATTAAATCAGTTGTCAATATCACCATCGTAGCAAAACGCAGGGCCTATAATGGATTTCCCTTTTTTGGGCCTGAGGAAGTACCAACAGGCATCGGTTCCGGCTTTGTCTGGGATCACAAAGGACATATTGTCACCAACTCCCATGTGATCATGGATGGAGACTCCTTTCTTGTTTCCTTTCACAAAGATAAAAAACAATACCAAGCAAAACTGGTAGGCCATGACCCCACCAGAGATATTGCCGTTTTAAAATTAATTGAAAGACCTAAAACTCTGCACCCGATAGAGGCGGGAACTTCACAAAATTTAATGGTAGGCCAAAAGGTAATTGCTATTGGAAATCCCATGGGACTTGATCATACCATGACGGTGGGAGTGATCTCGGCACTAGAACGGGAGATGCCAGGTATTGGTGGCGTGACAATTAGAGGAGTTATTCAAATAGATGCCGCTATTAATCAAGGAAATTCTGGCGGCCCTTTATTTGATTCTCGGGGAAGTGTAATTGGCATCAATAATATGATCATCTCGGCGTCGGGAGCTTCTGCAGGCCTTGGCTTTTCTGTCCCGGTTGATGCTGTAAAATTAATTGTTCCCCAATTGATTAAATCTGGAAATGTAATAAGGCCGGGACTAGGCATTGGCATTCAACCTAATCCTTACGGAGAAGGTGGTTTGATCATTACCCACGTAGCGCCTAGAAGTGGCGCTTATAATGCCGGACTTAAGGGTATGGCGATTGATCGTTATGGCAAAAAATATCTGGGAGATATTTTACTGAAAGTAAATGGTAGAGAGGCCAACTCCTATAATGATATTTTTCATATTCTAAATGATTATAAAGTTGGTGACAGCGTAAAGATTTTAATCTTGCGTGAGGGAAAAGAAAAAACAGTAAAAGTTGTGCTAACTCCGCTATCTATGAAGTGAAGCAGGAATGACTAATTGGTTGCCAAACCAGACATACTTTCCACTGTCGAGTCGCAGAAGATACATATTTGAAAATCTAGTAGATGGAACGTCATCTTCGGTGGCATCAATAGTTATAAGTACAATGGTTCCAGGTAAAATATTCTCAGCGCCAGGTTCCGGAATTGGGATCAGATCTAGATTATAAAAAACCTTGATTTTTACAGTATTAAAATTAAATAGAACTTTTTTATCTTGTAAGTTTTCAGTGTTGGTAAACATAGAAAATTGATCTTCGCCATATTCTAAAAAATCATTTGGGACATCGGCGCCACGAATTGTTTGATCTATATTTCCTATAATAGAAAAATAATCATTCATGTCAGTGGGAGTGGCACTTGGTGTTTCATCTTGAAACTCCACAAGGTAGTCATAAACTCCATAGTCGATGGCCTTTTGAACATCGGGTGATGGTTTTTGATTTCCATACCAGATATAATTTCCGGAATCGAGCTTAAGCAGATAGGTATTAAGAAATCTATCGGACGCTTCCCCATTCTCTGTGGCCAGTATTCCCACAAGAACAATAGTTCCTGGTAAAATAATTTCAGGTGAGGGAATGGGATTAAAGTTAATATCATAAAAGCTTTGAAAGCTGGTAGATTCAGGTATGAAAACTATCGTCTTATCATAAATGCCAAGGGTTGGATGAATTGCCATAAAGGTTTGATCAACACCATCTTCTAAAAAAGATGTAGTAAGTTCTAGCTCATTCACTTTTTGAGCTTCCACACTGGCCCGCGCGCAAATATTATCTAAAGTATTGGGAAGTAAAATAGGAGTGAGGGCCTGAAAGCGTTCAAAAAAAGAGCTTATAGCAGCAGTATCTGCAGGCCATTTATCTTCAGGTGCTGTGGCACCTTCATCATCTCCTAAAGAACTGGTGTATCCCCCAGGGCCGGGAAAGCAACCCCAAAGTAAAATAAGCGAGAGAAGAGTTAATATTTTCACATACTGATTATCGGCGAATCTTATCCATTCTTTTAAGAAAACGAATGAGATTACCCAGACTGAGCCCGAGAATCATATAGGCCCAGGGCAGCCAGCTAGCGACTCCAAAGAGGTGGGTATCTGGTGGTAAGTACTTGAAAACACCATTTTTTACCAGCATAATCTCCACTAGAGTACCGCCGATGGCAGGACCTAGAGAGACTAAAATACCTTGCCAGGTACGCTCTAAATAAAACCAGTAGAGGAAGGTGACCCCGCCGAGCACCAGGTGAATAAACCAAATAGGATGGCCTTTTAAAACACCACTTAAAAGGTAGGCGACAAGAAAGGAAAAGATACCAATTATCGCCTTTTTAGCATCCTGCTCCCCCGGTCTTATCACTTTAGTCTTGAGGATCTTTTGATCAAAAAAGTCACCACTAAAACCTACAATTAGGCCTGAGACACCAAAAAAGGGAAAGACCCACCAGGGAATGCCCATAAAATAATAGGCATAACCACTAGGATACCAAGTGGTGTGAGTGGCGACATGAACCATGTCCCCTAAAGGGGCAAAGAAAAACCCCAGTAAAAATACTTTCAAAGCAATTTTCATTTGATTGTTTTAAATTTAATCTTTGAACCTTTCTATCTGCAGCGCACAAAATGTATTATGTTTTTATGGAAACTTTTGATCTTCAGCTCTCCCATATTCTGATCTCCCTCTTATTAATAATTCTTTGCGCAGGAATCTCCCTATTTCTAGGCCTTAAGCTGGAAAAAAAGATTCTCTTAGCAGTAATTAGATCAACCATTCAGGTGGCCGCCTTAGGATATATTCTCCGGTTTATTTTTAAGCACAATGTCTCTCCTACCTTTTTTGCCGTCTTTGCCGTGATGCTTTTTACCGCCACCTGGACCTCCATAAAAAGGCCTAAAAAACCCTATACGGGGATATTTTCAGTAAGCTTCATCTCAATATTTTTAGCTTCAGCAATAACTGGATCCTACACACTTTTTTTATCCATTCCCCAAAATCCCTGGTACGACCTACCTCAGGCGATTCCCCTGGTTGGGATGATTCTGGGAAATTCCCTCACAGGGGTCTCTCTCTGCCTGGATAGATTTATCAGCGATATCGCCCTTAAAAAAGAATATATTGAAGATCAACTAGCGATGGGTGCCACGCGCTTTGAGGTGATAAGACCTATAATTTCAGATGCTATTGGCAGCGGCATGACGCCCATTTTAAATGCCATGATGGTGTCAGGACTGGTCTCCATTCCAGGTATGATGACCGGGCAAATCCTCGCGGGAAACAGTCCTATTCTCGCTTCTAAGTATCAAATAATTATCCTCATCATGATTTGTGCCACAGTTTTTCTAACCTGTGTGGGTGTTAGCTATCTGAGCTTTTTTAAGTTCTTTGAAAAGTCTCACAGGTTTAACGAAAAACTTCTACAGGAGGTTATCTAATGCTCAAAGTTGAAAATCTCACTAAAAGCTACCCAGAAACCGGAGTCCTTTTTAAAGATGCAAATCTAACTCTAAGTCCCGGTGAGGTTATTTTCCTCAAAGGAAAATCAGGCTCGGGAAAATCTCTATTTTTAAAAGCAATCGTCGCCCTCACCCCGGTGGATAAGGGTGAAATATATTTTAAAGATGAAGTTACAACAGGTGATAACCTGCCCCGCTTGAGATCTAAGATTCATTATGTCTCTCAACACTTCGCCACACAAACCGGTTCAGTTAGAGATTATTTAACAGCACCGTTTAAGCTGAGCATTTATAAAGACAAAAAACCAAATTTAACTTTAGATGGAAAATTCTTAAACAAACGTCTCTCCCTTTTATCCGGCGGCGAAAGACAGATGGTTCATCTTAAAAGATCTCTATCTCTAAAACCTGAAATCCTCCTGCTTGATGAGCCCGTTTCGGCGATGGATCCAGAAACTAAAAAACAAGCACTAGATCTAATAAAAGAATTTCTTGAAGGTGGTGGGGCGGTGATTTGGGTAACTCATGACCCACCCGTCTTAGATGGAAAAGTTATAAACTTTCCCCAATTCACATAAAAAAAAGGGCCCCGAAAGGCCCCATCATTTACAATTTTGGTTTGTATTTAACCATGTCTTTTGGAAGTTTTCTTTTCCATCTAAGCTCAAGCATTGGCCTGATCTCAAAAGAGGCAAAGAGAGGAACTTCAAGTCCGACAGAACCTTTGATTCTCAGTCTAATTACATTGAGATAGAAAGAGCTGTCCACTAAGAGTTCACTGTCAGAGATGTTTTCGTAATCACTCATGTAGTTTGATTGCGTTGCCATCTCAGCGTTAACGAACTCACCAAGACTTTTGTGTTTTGGTGAATTTGCGGCCTGAGCAGTTCCAACAAGCAGAGCAAAGGCCAAAAGTAGTGTTTTCATCTTTATAATCCTTTTTTTAATTATTTAATTTTATTAACCCAGTAAATTGATAAGTGCGGAATAGCTTTAAGCTTAACCGGCCCGATAGATCCTCCAACCTCAAATTTGTATTGAGATCTGATCTTTTTAACAATCCACTTAGGCATTTTAACTCTACGGCCTTGGGCCATACGCTCTTGTCTCTTCTTCGCTTTTTTGCTCATCTTCTTTGCGAATTTATAAGCAAACTTCATCGCCTTTTTCATACCTTTTCTGATTCTTTTTCTTTTTAATTTAAAAATAGATTCTTTAAGGCCTTTATCAACGGCAATCCCAGCATCGCTATTATCCACGATCAGGTTGATCGTTCCGTTATCAGCAGCTTTATCAGCAACCGCTGGAGTAGAAGAAGATAGCTTATGTCTGGTGAAAAATACTGAAGGAACAACAGAACCTTTAAGTTTTGCAACACCAACACTTCCCTCAACACTCATGCCAAGAGCAACTTCGATGATCTTAAAACTCATGTCATGAACATCCATATTGTAGCTTTTTTCTAGTTCGTCGTAAGATTTTGTTACTTCATACGATAGACTATCAAGCAGATTTCTCGTCTCTCGAGCAATCTTTCTCTCTTTAGCATTTAAATCTGTCATCGCTTTATTATCTGACTGAGCTTTTGCCATGATTCTGGCGAATTCAAGTCTTAGCTTTACATCAACTCCCAGCTTAACTAAAGGCCCTGCAGTAGCGATTTTTCCTGAAGCAGAAAAGTTTAAATCAAGTCTGATTTTCCCCGCTCGCCATACATAATTTGATCTGGTTGTAGAAAGACCTTTAGCATAGGCGTAGAAATCATTAGATACAACGCTTAGATTTTTTCTGAATTCTTTTTCATCTTTAACTCGACCAGTTTCAACAAGTTGTCTCACAACTGGATCTAGTGCTTTGTTTAGATCAGCTTTGGTGTGATTTTCGTTGATGGTAACAACCGGTAGAGAAGATTCTAGTTCTTCTTCTTTTTCTTTTTTCTCTTGTTTCTTACGGGCCCAATCAATCTCGATGATTTTTGTTCCACCAAAAGCAAGAATTCCGATGTTACCAGAAAAACCAACACCAAGAGATGTTTGAAAACCAGCAAGGTGCCAACCATTTTTTGTGGCCTTAGCAACAGGTTCGGCATCAAATTCATTAAGGGCGCCAACCGTTGAATCAACAACGCCATTTAAAAAGCTATCAATCGAATTTAAGTTATCATTTTGATCTGCTGATTTATCGATGGAATCACCAAACCAATAAGGATTTAGATGACCTTCTTTGGCACTCGCTGAGAAAGTAACCAAGGTCAATAATGTAGCTATTAAAATATTCTTTTTCATCATAGACTCCTAAATTACTTTTTGAAAAAAAGTTTAAAGTAAGGTTCAACTTTCATGGCAAGCTTGACTGGACTCTCTTCAAAAATACCAATGCCAAACTTCATGGTGATATAAAGTCCAAGGTCAAATTGTGAGAAAGCAAATTTCTCATTTGATGAATAGCTTCTAATTTGTGGCAGAACATCTCCACCAACTCTTTTAAAAACCTTGGACATTCTTTTTTTCCATTTTTTTGATTTAATAGGAATGTTTAGTTCTTTCCCATTTTCATCAAGGCCTATTAGATTAACTAAATAGTCTGCTGCAAATGACGTGGAAAATGCCATTAGCAGAGTTGCTGTAAGAATTAACTTCTTCACACTATTTCCCCTTTGTTTGATTAGTAAGACATTTACTTAATAAAGAGGATGCTTATGGCACCACACGTTACAAAGCAAGCTGCCTTCGTTAATGAGCATTTTTTATCATAGGAGTTGTATTTGTTGCTGTTAGACTTTTATTAGGATTGGTTAGGAAAATAAGAAGAAAACTAGGGCCTGTTTCAGGCCCTCTATCTAGTCTTCAATAGCAAGGTCAATTCTTAGGATACCTCGACGCTCTGTGCCGTCCGGGTAGAATAGCTTGGTCTTACCAGATATTCTCATACCAAATACTTCATCAAGAGCAATAGAAAGACCTAGGGTCTCGAGACGAAAATCATCAGTATAGATTGTGAAGTTAACCACAAAATTGCCTGAACCATTGATATTGGTAACCACTGGATAAGTCATGTTTCCAAGTTCTGGATTATAAACTGTAGTACTGTCTTCATCATTAAAATCAATAGCTAGTTGAAACTTTTTAAAGCTCATAGTTTTTGGATCAAATTCAATCTCAGAAACGTTACCACCGCCAACCACATCTTGTAGTGAGGCACCCTTGGCCAAAAGCTTTGCTCCAATAGCTTCTCCAGCAGCACCAATCATATTGGCCACTAGCAGTTTTCCATCAGCTCGAAGGTTAACGAACTTATCAATTTTAGTACAAACCTCAGCTTTAGCAAGCAGTGGTTGTAGAGTTTTTTGAGCTATAAAATATTCATTTTTTAACTCTTCAGTTACATTAGTTTCCACTTTTAGGCCTTGGTATTTACCCAAAGCTCTAGTTAGAGAGTTACAAGTCGAGAACTTCCATTTCTTAGCGCGAGATTTAGTAACTTTAGAAATCTTTTTAAGGTAACACTTTCCCTTATTTGGATTGTTTCGGTTTGCTCGACCTCTTTTTACTTCATAACAAGGAAACTCTTTGTTTAAAGTTTTTGCAATCTCAGGCAGCAGAGTCTTGGTCTGTCCTAAAAGTAGATGCTTTTTTCTCCAGGCCTTGTCTCTTGAATTGGAGATAGTTAGAATTTTACCAACTAGTTCTTGGACTTTTTCATCGGCATCCATATCCATTGGAATTTCTTTTTTATACACTTGTCCATA
>Ga0164313_10000499_pt1 | contig 31748 bp, 30 predicted proteins | sample GuaBasSedimGuay4_FD_113735 | JGI IMG/M metagenome (GOLD analysis project Ga0164313, IMG submission 113735) | Subseafloor sediment microbial communities from Guaymas Basin, Gulf of California, Mexico - Guay4, Core 4569-4, 0-3 cm | ecosystem: Environmental > Aquatic > Marine > Hydrothermal vents... | reverse complement strand
TCCTCTACTTGTTTTATCGTGCCACTTAAATTTTGAATTTGGGTCATCAAATTCATTCCAATATTCATCATAAATTGTATCTATATTTTCCTGATTACTATTTGCTCTCATAAAAATATAATTTCTAATAAGGTCAGTTTCGGTTAAAGATGCACCTCTACCATTCATTGTTTCAAAAATCATTTGAGGGTCATCATCCTGTGTTAATCCAATCTCAACAAATTGAAAATCTTTTTTTAGAACAAAAAGGAAATTTGTAATTAACTCTGTCAAATCTTCTTCTGCATTCGAAAGAAAATTATCTAGTTCGTCATAGAAGAATAAATACGCTCCTAAAATTCTATTGCGATTTTTAGCAACCTGCCTGTATGTCTTGTTCCAATACCATATTCTGATAATATTGGTTTAACAAGTAATTCATCAACTTTCTCGTAAGTATTTGCGACAATTGTATTGAAAATATCTTTGTTGAATTTTGTAGGTTCTAATTTAAATTTTTGTTTTTCATAATCTTTATCCCCAAAAGATTGTTCATTAAAAAGGAATTTATCCAATTCTTTAATTAGGCTTTCATTTTCAAGATGCTTTCTACATACTTCTCTAAATGCAGTTATAAATAATTGAAATGTAGTAAGCCTTTGCTGACCGTCAATAACACTATATGTAGACAGAGTGCTTGTTGTTGTGTTTTCGTGAAAAAGGACAATTGAACCTGTATAATGAGGATGTATTTTTTGATTATTTACTCTCTCATTATATTTATTTATAAAGTCTTCCCATAGAGGTCTTAACTGGTCTTGTTCATTCCAAACATAGTGTCTCTGAAAAACTGGTATTTTAAACCTTATTTGTTTATTGAATAATTCTTCTAAAATTGGTTTTCCTAAATTCATAATTTTCCTTTTCACTTGTCTATTTACTATTAGTTACAGGGTTTCTCTAAATGGCATACAACTCGTTTTATGCGTTATAAAAGTACCGAATAACACCTATTGCTTACATGAAATCGGTAGGTTTTTATTTGGTTTTTCACTTTCTGTTATTTGTCTTATACCAATGGATTTCAAAATGATCAATATGAATTCAAAATATTTTTCTGTTTTACAATCTTCAAATTTTCAGCATAGCCAAAGCTACGGTTAAAATTTTAAGTGCAGTAAAACTGGAAAAGATAAAGAATTTATATATTGTTTTGGTGTTCATTTGGTATAACCAAGCTTTTTAAATGCCTTTCCAATATACTCAATTATATCACCGGCTATCAAGGCTTCGTAACCAATCTTTTTAGCAGCAAAATCTCCTGCTAATCCATGTAAGTATACCCCTGAAGTAGTAGCCTGTCCCGGTGAATATCCCTGAGCCAATAAACCGGTAATCAGACCGGTTAATACATCTCCGCTTCCTGCTGTTGCCATACCCGGATTACCTGTCGAATTAAAATAGCAGTTACCATCGGGTGTGCAAGTGCAGGTGTATGCCCCTTTCAGAACAACATAAACATTGAACTTAAAGCAGAAATCCCTGAGTATTTGTAATTTTTTAAAATCATCCGGCCATTTTCCAACTAAGCGTTCAAATTCTTTAGGATGAGGTGTTAAAATACTTCCTTTAGGTAAAAACGACAGCCAGGTTTTATTTTCTGCCAGTATATTTAATGCATCAGCATCAAAAACCATTGGGTTTGGATAATTCTGAATTAATAACTTCAATGCCATTTGTGATTGTTGCTCCATCCCCAATCCCGGTCCGATACCAATAGCGGTGTACGTGTCTAAATCAGGTACCTCCGAGAAATAATTGTCGTATCTGTCAATGCTCAGCATACATTCAGGTGTGGCTGTTTGCATGATCTCATAACCCACTTTTGGAATGTGTGTGTGCAATAATCCTACACCCGAACGTAAACAGGCTTTCGAAGCCAGTATGGCAGCTCCCATTTTCCCGTAACTTCCGGCAATGAGCAAAGCATGCCCAAATGTGCCCTTATGAGCAAATTTGTTCCTTATTTTTAAAGCTGGCTGTATATCTCTTTTTGTAAGCAGGAAATTGTTAACATCAGCGGTGTTTATATAATCATGATGAAGGCCGATATCCAATATATGCCACTGGCCAGCAAATTCGTCGTTTTCAGGTAGCAAAAATGCCAGTTTAGGCATTTGAAAACTTAAGGTATAATCAGCCCTAATAATTGATCCTTCTTCGCTAATGCTGTGCTTATCGGCAAACAAACCAGAAGGTATATCAATAGAAATTGTAACAGAACCACGGGTATTGATGTAATCGATCACTTCGCCAATAAAACCACTAACAGGCCTGGTCAAACCCGAACCGAAAATGGCATCAACAACAATGTCATCTTCACCGATTTTTGGAAAGTCTGATTTTTTATTTATCAGGTTTATGCCCACTTTTTGCATTTCTTCCAACCGGGCCAGATTTGTTTTGAAATCCTCTGACCTGTTTTCAGAATAATTGATGATAAATACCTGAACTTCATAATCTTTTTTAGCCAGTAATCTGGAAAGAACAAGCCCGTCACCGCCATTGTTTCCAGGTCCGACAAATATTTTTATCGTGTGATATTTATCAACTCTTTTCTTCACCCATTTATATAACTGATTGGCTGCTCTTTCCATCAGGTCGATGGAAGCAATGGGTTCGTTTTTAATAGTATATTCATCAGCTTCCCTGATTTTTTCTACGGGTAATGTTTTCATGACTGACAGGTTTTTCACAAATTTAATAAAAGCCTTCTATTATCTTTGCCATTAAATATAAAAAAATGGGAAGAAGAAAAAGGCCATTGCCTTTATTTGAAAATGTGGAGATTATTGATGCCGGCTCAGACGGGAAAGCTGTGGCAAGGGCAGGAGAGAAGGTTGTATTTGTTCTTTTTGCTGCTCCAGGCGACATTGTTGATATACAGGTATTCAAAAAGAGGAGGTCTTATTTTGAAGGAAAGGTGGTAAAGATACATAAGGAGTCGGAGCATCGGATTCAGCCTGAATGTTCACATTTCGGACTTTGTGGTGGATGCAAATGGCAGCATCTTTCATACGAAACGCAATTACATTACAAAGAGAAACAAGTAAAGGATGCGATTGAGCGTATTGCTAAAGTACCATTTCAGGAATTTCTTCCTATCATTCAAAGTGAAAAGCAATATTACTATAGAAATAAACTGGAATTCACCTTTTCAAACAGGAGGTGGCTGACAGAAATGGATCCATCAAAAGAGGAGGGAGGTCCTGAGAATTTGAATGGCCTGGGATTCCATTTGCCGGGTATGTTTGATAAGATTCTTGATATTGAACATTGTTATTTGCAGCGTGAGCCTTCCAATGCTATTCGTCTTGCTATAAGAGAATATGCTCTGGAAAATAAACTGAGTTTTTATAATGTTCGGAATTGGGAAGGTTTGCTAAGGAATATCATCATCCGGACTTCCCGTAATGGTGACCTGATGGTGATTGTTATATTCAGAGAAGAAACCAAAAAGAACAAGGGTTTGCTGGAATTTCTTTCTGATAAGTTTCCTGAGATTTCCTCATTGATGTATGTGATTAATGATAAGAAAAATGATACTATCAATGATCTGGAGGTTAAGTTGTTTAAAGGCGAACCATTTATTGTTGAAGAAATGATACCTCCGGGTAAGACAAGAAAAGCCTTGAAATTTAAAATCGGGCCTACATCATTTTACCAAACCAATCCTGAACAGGCTCAGAAATTATATGAAGTTGCTTATGAGTTTGCCGGTTTTAAAGGCGATGAACTGGTATATGATCTTTATACCGGAGCCGGTACAATTGCTTCGTTTGTGGCACCTTCGGTAAAAAAAGTAATTGGTGTAGAATACGCGGAAGAAGCCGTAAAAGATGCCCGGGAAAATATGCGGCTAAATGGCATAACGAATGTTGAGTTTTACTCAGGTGACCTGGCAAAGGTGTTGGATGAAGAGTTTGTACAGCAGCATGGTAAACCAGATATAATTATAACTGATCCACCACGTGCAGGGATGCACGATAAGGTTGTGAAACAAATACTTGAAGCAGAACCTGAAAAAATAGTTTATGTAAGCTGTAATCCTGCTACACAAGCGCGGGATATTGCTTTATTAAATGAAAAATATGATTTGTTAAAAGTTCAGCCGGTTGATATGTTCCCCCAAACCCATCATGTGGAGAATGTGGTTTTAATGGGCAAGAGATAATTTTTTTAGCTAGTTTTTAATTCCTCTTGAATAGTCTTAGCCAATTCCTGTATGTTAACATCAATGCCATCAATATGTAACCGTGCTTGTTTGTAAATTGGTTTCCTGCCTGCAAGTTTGTCTTTTATGAAATTTTTCAGTTCTTCTTTTGGAATACCTTCAATAAGAGGTCTTTTCCTCTTGGAGGTAGATAAACGATGTGCAATTGCGGAAGGAACCATTTTAATGTACACGCTTAAACCAGTGCTATTGATTTTATCCATTGCATTATGAAAGCAAGGGGTTCCTCCTCCTGTTGAGATCACAGCATTTTGTTTCGAAAATGTTTCAAGTAGCATTTCATGTTCCATTTTGCGGAACAATTCCTCATCATATTTATTAAAAAAGCTATCGATGCTGATCTTGTATTTCTGCTCGAAAATATCATCAAGATCAATAAACTCGTAGTCTAAGTGATTTGCAAGCTTTTTGCCTATGGTGCTTTTACCGACACCCATAAATCCTACAAGGTAAATTTTGTTCAATTGATTTGGTTTTAGTTTGTTTTTTTCTCTTGTGTAATCCGGTTCTGAATTTTATCTGAGAATAAAATTACAAAATCTGGTTATCATCAGTAACTCAATCGTAATTCATAGATCACTTTTTTCTGCCTATGGCTTTTTCTGCAGCGGTTATGATGTGTGCAGAGTCCAATCCATATAATTCAAGTAATTCTTCCGGTTTGCCACTTTGCCCGAATTCATCCATAACGGCAACAAATTCAATGGGTGCAGGATTTTTACGTGCCAAAACCTGTGCAATACTGTCTCCAAGTCCTCCATTAATCTCATGTTCTTCAGCAGTAACCACACAACCTGTTTTTTGTACAGATCTTAAAATGGCTTCTTCATCAAGTGGTTTAATAGTATGTATGTTGATTACTTCAGCATGTATGTTTTTATCTTTTAATTGTTTTGCTGCTTCAAGTGCATGCCAAACCAAGTGTCCCGTTGCAAAAATACTCACATCGCTTCCTTCAATCAGGTGCAAGGCTTTACCAATAGTAAATTCATAATCTTCAGGTATAAAATTAGGAACCTTTGGCCGGCCAAAACGAAGATAGACCGGGCCTTTATGTTCTGCAATGGCAAATGTTGCCTGTTTGGTTTGATTAAAATCACATGGATTGATCACTGTCATACCCGGCAGCATTTTCATCATACCAACGTCTTCAAGGGTTTGGTGTGTAGCTCCGTCTTCGCCCAAAGTGAGGCCGGCATGCGAAGCACATATTTTTACATTCTTTTGCGAATAAGCTATCGACTGGCGAATCTGGTCATAAACCCGTGCTGTAGAAAAATTGGCAAAAGTACCTGTGAAAGGAATGTACCCCCCAATGGTCAATCCTGCAGCTATTCCCATCATATTGGCTTCGGCAATACCTACCTGGAAAAAACGTTCGGGAAATGCTTCGGCGAAAGCATTCATTTTGAGTGATCCTGTCAGGTCGGCATTCAAAGCAACTACTTTTGGATTGGTTTTTCCTAATTCGAGTAGAGCTTCTCCAAATCCTGACCGGGTGTCTTTATAATCTATTATTTCAAAGTTTTTCATTTTCTTGTGTGCTTGCATTATGAATTAATAATCCCCCAGGGTTTCTTCCAGTTGTGACAGTGCTTCTTCAGCCTGCTCATCATTGGGTGCAACACCATGCCATTTATGCGTTCCCATCATATAATCGACACCCATTCCCATCTCGGTATGCATAAGTATGATAATCGGATAGCCTTTTCTTGTCTGAGATTTTGCTTTATCAATAGTTTGAAGAATGTCCTCCATGTCGTTGCCATTCATCTCAAGCACTTTGAATCCGAATGCTTCAAATTTGGCTCTCAAATCTCCCAAAGGCATAACCTCATCGGTTGGGCCATCAATTTGCTTTTTATTATAATCGACAATAGCGATCAGGTTATCCACTTTTTTGGCACCTGCATACATTGCAGCTTCCCATACCTGTCCTTCTTCCAACTCTCCATCACCCATAAGGCAGTACACCAATTTCTGATCTCCGTTCAGTTTCTTTGCCCTTGCAGCTCCTATAGCGATAGACAATCCCTGTCCGAGCGAACCTGATGCTACCCTGATTCCGGGAAGGCCTTCTATAACAGCTGGGTGACCCTGTAACCGGGAATTAACTTTTCGAAAACTACCCATTTCTGAAACAGGGAAATATCCACTTCTTGCAAGTACACTGTAATAAGCAGGACTTATATGTCCGTTCGACAATAAGAACAGGTCCTGATCCCTGGCATCCATATCAAAATGTTCTGGATTATGGTCAAGAATTTCGAAGAAAAGAGCTGTAAGAAGATCCGTACAACCAAGCGATCCGCCGGGGTGACCTGATTTAGCTCCATGTACCATTCTGATTATGTCTCTTCTGATTTGAGAGGCAGTCCTTTTTAATTCATCAACTTTAGGCATATTAAAATACTGTTAATGAGATATGTATGGGTTTATAATTTCGTTACAAATCTTAGTCGCTAAAGTATGATATTTAATTAATTGTAAGCATGTATTTTTTTAAACAGCTTTTAAAAAAAGCATAAATTTGGGGCTTTAATATAGCCCTGATGAGGAATCCACTTACTAAGTATTTATTTCGATTGTTAATAACAATTATTATTTTGTTGTTTCTGACTCCTATGACTTTTTCACAAAACAGCGAAATTGTTAATTACGAATCTGAAAAATGGGCCGATTCAGTTTATAATTCTCTTTCACTGGAAGAAAAAATTGCCCAATTGATATTTGTGAGGGCAAACCAATCAGGTCAGGAATATATTAAAGAAGTTGATAGTTATATTAGTAAATATAATATAGGAGGCGTTGTTTTTTTCAAAGGTAACCCGGTATCTCAGGCACTTAAAACTAACGAATGGAATGCTTTGGCAAAAACACCCTTACTGGTAGCTATGGATGCTGAATGGGGCTTAAGCATGCGCCTGAGCAATACGGTGAAATATCCATTGCAAATGACACTTGGGGCTATAAAAGACGATTCCCTTCTGTATCAAATGGGTATTGAAGTTGCTGAGCAATGTGATCGAATGGGAATCAATATCAACTTAGCCCCGGTAGTGGATGTAAACAACAACCCGAAAAACCCAGTTATTGGAATGAGGTCGTTTGGAGAAGATCCTGATAAAGTGTCGCTTAAGGCTTATTATTATATGAAAGGCATGCAGGATGGAGGTGTTATTGCCTGTGCCAAACACTTTCCCGGCCATGGAAATACAAGTATTGATTCTCATTTAGATCTGCCCGTTATCAGCGCATCAAAAAAAGAACTTAAAAATGTTGAGTTAAAACCGTTTCAATATTTGATTGACAATGGAGTTTCAGCAATTATGACAGCTCATTTATCTGTCCCTTCACTTGATAGAAAGAAAAAGAGGCCATCCTCACTTTCAGAAAAAATTGTGAATGGATATCTTAAGAAAAAAATGGGTTTTAATGGTTTGGTTATTACAGATGGGCTTGATATGAAAGGGGTAACAAAGAACCATAAAAAAGGTAAAATAGCTCTTGAAGCCTTCGAAGCAGGTAACGATATTCTACTCATTCCTGCGGATATTCCAGCTTCGATTGAAACTATAAAAGAAGCAATTACAAAAGAAAAGGTGAGCGCTGAAAGATTGGAGGAAAGCTGCAAGAAAATTCTTAAATATAAATACCTGAGCGGAGCCTGGGAAAGAAATCCGATTGATACCGTCAACTTGTTGGCAGATCTGAACAAATTGTCATATAATAAAACAGTAAAGAAGCTTTTTAGCGAAACGATAACCGTTGTTAAGAACAATGATAATATTATTCCTTTAGCCTATCCTGATACCTTATTGCCTGCTGTAATTATTATAGGAACAGAAGAAGAAACAGCATTTGAAAAACCATTGAAACAATTTATGCCTTTTGATATATTCCGCCTGGGGCATAATGCGAATATCAATCAAAGGCAGGCGGTTCTGAATGGAATTGAAGATCATAACCTGGTTATAATTGCAGTATTAAATACGAATATTCTTGCTTCAAAAAGATATAAAATTTCTGAAAGCGATGTTCAGTTTATTGAACATATAACAAGAGAAAAAGAAGTTATCCTTGATATTTTTGCAAGTCCTTATGCTTTAGGTTTTTTCAGTAATATAGCTAATTTCAAAGCTATTGTAATATCCTATCAGGATAAACCATATGTGCAACAGATATCGGCAGAGGTTATATTGGGAATGCACAAAGCAACGGGCAGATTACCTGTAAGTGTAGCTGGTTTCAGTGCTGGGACCGGAATAAATATCAATAAATCAAGGTTGTCGTATGCAACTCCCGAAGAACTTGGCATAAATAGTACAGATCTTTTAAAAATAGATTCAATTGCACTGAATGGAATCGAGGTAAAAGCTTATCCCGGTTGTCAGATCCTTGCTGCAAAAGACGGCTATATTTTTTATCAGAAATCGTTTGGTTACCATACCTACGATCAGAAAAGAAAACTTGGGGAATATGATATTTATGACCTGGCATCCTTAACAAAAATAATGGCGACAACAGCTGCCATCATGCAATTGAATGACAAAGGCATGATTGATATAAATGGAAGATTGTCAGATTACCTGTTGTATTTGAAAGGAAGTAATAAAGAGGAGCTTGGATTCAGGGAGATTTTGGCACATCAGGCAGGATTGCAGAGTTGGATACCCTATTATGAAAATACCATATTAAACACCATCTGGGATACGATGGTTTACCGCTCGTCAATTTCTGAGTTATTTCCAATCCGGGTTGCCAGTCATATGTACATTCAGGAGAATTACCATTATGCTATATATAATGAAATCATTAATTCACCTGTAGAGGAAAAAGAATATAAATACAGCGACTTAGGTTTTTATCTTTTTAAAGATATGATTGAACAGCTCAATAATATTGAATTTGATGATTATATGTATCGTGAGTTCTATGATCCGCTTGGCCTCAGAAACATAAGGTTTCAACCGAGGAGATATTTTAACATAGATAAAATCGTTCCAACCGAATTTGATCAAAGCTTCAGGCACCAGGTTTTACAAGGTGATGTGCACGACCAGGGCGCTGCTATGCTTGGAGGAATCTCAGGCCATGCAGGGCTGTTTGGCAATGCATATGATGTAGCGGTTATGATGCAGATGTACCTGAATGGTGGGAATTATGGTGGACGGCATTTCATCAATGAAGAAACGATTAATCTTTTCACTTCATACCAATTCCCTGAAAATGATAATCGCCGGGGACTTGGATTTGACAAACCATTACTAGAGTATGAGGAACACAGGACAAATTGTAAATCAGCGTCACCTTCAAGTTTCGGGCATTCTGGGTTTACCGGCATCTACACCTGGGCTGACCCAGAGTCAGGATTGATTTATGTATTTTTGTCGAATCGCGTCCATCCTGACATGAACAATAAAAAAATCATGGAACTGGACATCAGGACTAACATCCATCAATTGTTTTACGATGCAATAGGAGGGAAAGAAGAGTAAATATGGGTCACCATCATCATCATGGGCATACAGAAGAAGGAAGGAAGCTACTGATAACGGTGCTTCTTAATTTAGCAATTACCATTGCCGAGTTTATAGGTGGTATTTTTTCCAACAGCCTTGCTTTAATTTCTGATGCTTTTCATAATCTGGGTGATACAGTTGCCATTCTTATCACATACATAACTGAGAGGATCAGCAAGCGGGCATCTGATGAAAAGCATACTTTCGGCTACAAGCGAATTCAGATTATGGCGGCACTGTTCAATGCAGTTACTCTAATTGCCATTTCTGTTTTCCTGATATTCGAGGCTTGGGAACGTTTCAATAATCCGCAGCCAATAAAAAGTCTGTTGATGTTGTCAGTTGCTTCTATTGGTTTGATTGCCAACCTGATTAGTGTTCTGTTGCTAAAATCACATCAAAAAGAAAATATTAATATCAAGGCAGCTTACCTTCACCTGATTGGTGATACACTTTCAAGTGTTGCAGTTATTATTGGTGGTATCCTTATTTATTTTTACAAAATCTACTGGATCGATCCGTTAATAACAGTATTAATAAGTCTTTATATCATTAAAGAAACCTATGTTATTCTTTACGATACTTACAAAATATTAATGCAGGGAACCCCATCAGGTATCAATCTTGACGATATTGTTGAAAATGTAACTGAGTTGAGTGAGATTAAAGGGATTCATCATATCCATGTCTGGAACCTGACTGACAGGGAGGTGCATTTTGAAGCACATATTGATCTATCCGACGACCTGAAAGTTAGTGATAGTCAGATGGTGGTTGATAAGGTTCAGGAGTTATTAAAGAAAAAATTCGATATAGACCATGTTACGCTGCAGCTGGAATATGACAGATGCGATAATAAAGATTTAATTAATCAGGAACGAAAATAAATTATACAAATGAATACAATTAAAAGAAAGAATACATTATTATGGGTGTTGGCAGTTGTACTGACCCTCTCAATAGTTATTTACCAAAGGTCCACCGGCCCTACTTATCCTAAGAAAGGTGAAATTCAGATTGGGTCTGAAGTAATTAAATATAAATTACTGAGATCGCACGATACTGATATTAATGCCCCGGTTGAAATTGAAGTTGATGATCAGAGTATTACCGGTAAACTTACTTATAAGAGATATAAAAGCTACGATGACTGGACAACGGTAGAAATGAAACGGGAAGGTGAAAAACTTGTCAGTGCATTACCATTTCAGCCTCCTGCCGGTAAAATCGAGTATTTTGTCAGTTTTTATAAAGATGGGCAGGAGTTCAGGATTGATGAAGAGCCGATCATCATCAGGTTCAAAGGAGCAGTGCCCGCGGCAGTATTAACACCACACATCTTTTTTATGTTCATCTCCATGTTATTTGGATTACGTGCTGCCCTGGAAGCCATTTTTAAAGGAAATGATAACAGATTTTTTGTTGGTGTAACCCTTATAACCCTTTTTCTCGGAGGACTGATCTTTGGACCTATTGTTCAAAAGTTTGCATTTGGTGCATACTGGACAGGCTGGCCTTTTGGGCATGATTTGACTGATAATAAAACAGTTGTCACATTTATATTCTGGCTTATTGCCTGGTTTGTACTTCGTAAAAAACCAATGAACCGGGTATGGCCGTTAATTGCTACGGTTGTAATGCTGGCAGTTTATTTTATTCCTCATAGTGTACTTGGCTCCGAAATCGATCATACAAAAACAGAAACTGCAACTGAGCAAACTACTGCCGAATAATGAGTCTAAATATTATAATAGTTGGAATAACATTTCTTATTTCGCTTTTAGCATTCAACAATGTTGAGTTATTCGATAAGCTGAAGTTTAATGGATACCTTATTAAAGAACGGAAAGAATACTGGCGTTTCTTTTCGTATGCGCTTGTTCATGCGGGCTGGCTCCATCTGCTCATCAATATGTATGTGCTATACTCTTTTGGTGGTATAGTTGAAGAAGTATTAATGGCGAGATATGCTTTCCGGGGTGTTTTGTATTATGGACTTTTATATATTGGAGGTGTATTATTCTCAACCCTTTTTGATTTCAGAAAGCAGAAATCGAATCCTTATTACAATGCAGTAGGAGCATCCGGGGCGGTTTCGGCAGTTGTTTTTGCAAGCATATTGTTATATCCTTCGGGTAGTATTTTCATTTTCCCGATTCCATTTCCGTTGCCATCATGGATATTCGGAATTATATACCTGATTTATTCGGCATATATGGGAAAAAAGGGAGCGGATAATATTGGGCACAATGCACACTTTTGGGGTGCGGTTTTCGGAATTGTATTTACAGTAATATTATTCCCGGGTGTTATAGGAAATTTCTTTGATACGATCTTTTAATTTCATAAAGTGGTCAGACGACTATTAATCGGCTAAGTAGTCGTCCGACCACTTTAATCGGATACAATGACAAAATATCATGAAGTGTCTTTAATTTTTTCATTGTTTCACCCACTTACCGCTCTCGTATAATCCATCCTTATTGTAAATTTTATAAATATACGTACCTGTTTTTAAAAATGTAGTATTCACCTCTCCCCATTTTCCGCTTATTTGTTGTGATAATACTTTTTTACCGCTTATATTATACAGTTCAAAAGTACTTTGTTTGTGTTGTGCTGCTATGCGAACTTTCAGGTAATTGGTGCCCGGGTTGGGAAAAACAAGAGCTTCACGCATTTCAATGGCAGGCTTTTCATTAGTGCCAACAAGTAATCCTTCGCTGTTTAGTTTCACAACAAAAATATCCCGTTCTTTGATCCCGCCATTATAGTTATATCTTGTACCGGCTAACAGGCAACCGCCATCTTTTGTAGCCAATACCTTCATTAATTCGTAATAGTATTCACCCTCTCCATAAAATCTTTCCCACCTAATATTTAACAAACTGTCAGTTTGAAGGATAACATAATCAGATGGGTAGTCAGACCATAAAAAGGGTTGAAAAGGAGAAATGGCACCAACAAACACCGAATCTTTATTCTGAAAGTCAATAGCACCGTTTGGGGCTGGATAATCGTAAATACCCTCTGTTCCCCAAGAGTTAAAAATGTGTCCGGTTGTATCCAAAGGATGGTATTGTCTGATCATACCTAAATCATCATCCGGGCCACCATCCCATTCTCCAGCCATGAAAAATGAACTATCAGAATCCCACTTAAGGCCATATGCCTGGGCAATTCTATCAGGAACTATTGAGTATTCAATTAAATTAAAGGATGTGTCCAAAGTGGCATACAAAAACTGACTAAACCAGCCAATACACCAATATGTGGTATCATTTAATTGTTTTATTTGATCTCCTGCTGAACCTATAGTAAACTGATAAAATCGAATACTGTCTAGCTCATAGTTTAACCTGAGTATAAACGCATATACATTAGGGGGTGTTTCAAACCATAAACCACCAGTGAACAGCAAATCATTATTATACCCAAACTGTTTTCCAAAACCCCCAATTCTTTTATCTTCAGCAATCAGATAAGAAGAAGAATCAATTGTTTCCAAAGCATAATTAATTCTCTTAAGTTCAAGATTAGTGTGATACATTTCTGGAGTTGTATCTGAGGATTTTCCACAGAGAATAACAGAGCCCAAAGTATCCTGCAAAACACCATAAATATCATAGGTTCTGTTGGGTATTTCTATGATTCTTTCGTCAATAAGTTGTCCGTCAGGACTTATTTTTATAACCAATCCTTTGTATTTATCAGATTCGGGTTCGGCAATATGGCCTACTAGATAAAAATTATCATCTTCCGTTTCTATCGCATCCCAAAGCCTGTCGTCATCTTCTGTAACATATTCAAATGTAAAGGTTTGGATTTGGCTATAGAGTGTGCCATATAATAATATTAAAACAATTGTTTGATGTATTTTCATAGCATAATTTTTTTCAATATAAAAAAGTAGCAAGGACTAACTTTAGTTAATCCTTGCAAAGAAAAAATATTAATCAGGGATTATTCCTGTTGGGATACCGTAGGTTATATAGCAATGGTGGAAAAATACACTTCCAGAGTATCTGAAGTCATCAATTATTTCAATGCTGATAAAGTTCTTACCTTCAGGTCTGGCCCCTTCTCCATCCTCAATCACAATTGGCCACCCGGAATCATTATAAAGTAAATTGTAATCATAAATGATCCAGTGGGCTGCTTCCAAAAAGAAGGTTAACTCATCATTTTCCATACAATGATTGCCATCCAGTGTACTAAATACGCGGGGCAATTGTGGGGGTTCATTGTAAGTACAATTCATGAAATGAACCGCTACTGTTTCAATATCAGTATATTTCCATGTAGATGGTTGTGCTGATGGATTATTCAATCGCCAACTTAATTCATCTGACCCATCAGAAACACCTATTTCTGTTCCGTCGCATTTACCTGCAGGTGGTCCGTTAACGTTTCCCCAAATCCAGTCATCATCAGCGATAAATGGCCAATAAAGTCCGTAAATAAAACCGGAACCATAGCCATTTAATGCCATAATGTGGGCTGTATTACCAATTACTTCTACTAGCTCTACATCTGAAAAAACGGCAAATTTCACATCATCATCCAATAATGAAAGCTGGTAATTAAGAGTGTCGAGCATAAGGTTATACACCTGTTGTACTTCAGCTTCTGTAACCATATTGTTCGCATCAAGTGTTAATGTATAATACGATTTCATGGTTTTAAAATCCTTAGAAGCAGAATCGGGATAAGCCTTGTCGTAAGTAATCAAGGCTTCTAAGTTCCAAATGGCCGTATCCAGGAGCATCAAATCACCTGATCTTTCGGTGCTGTGCATCTGGGTTCTGAAGTTGTCAATCCGGTTTGTGATCATATTAGCATAAGCTGTATTGTTATCAGTAAACCCGGTTTGTTGTAAATTATCCTTTTTACAGGAAGTAATTGTTATAAGCATTGCAACAAATATAACGCTTAATGTTTTGAGTTTATTTTGCATTGTTTTGGTGTTTTTGTTGAATAATTTATTGAAATGGCTTCCCAGATAAGCCTTGCTATGTTCGGTAGCATTTAAGGCCGTAGCTTTCGGGCTTTGTAGCTACGGCCATTTTCTATGAATTTGGTTAGATTATGTTTGGGAGAAAGAAAAGGAATATCACAAGAATTCTTTCCTATGTTAAAGTCGTGCTTGGCTATGTGATGTAATTGATTTAAAGTATAAAAATCTACCCTAAATGTACACACACACACATTTCCGTAAAAAGCTTGATTATACGCAGGCATTTAATTTGGTTTTTCATTATCGGGATGCTAAAGATAAGAAAAATAATTTAAAAGCACTAATTCGCATTCGGGTCCACCGGAAAGTTTTTCCAGTAGCGGTATTCTTCTCCCATTTTATTTACCAGGGTTTCCCACATCGTAGCAGGTTCAATTCCAAAGACATCTTTCTTTTTTGCCCTGGCGATGATCCAGGAATTCTTTTCAAGTTCCATTTCCAATTGTTGTGCTTCCCATCCTGAATAACCTATAAAAAATTTGATATCCTTTGGTTCAATGGCTTTTAAAAGCATCATCTCTTTGAGCATCTCAATATCGCCGCCCCAGAATAAACCTTTTATGATCTCCGTGCTATCTTCCAGTTGATCCCCTTTTGTATGTAAATAGAAAATGTTTTCAGTGTCGACAGGCCCTCCGAGGTAAACCGGAGCATCAAAATCAGGGAAATCTTTTACTACATCATTGAAATTTGCTGAAATGGGCTTGTTCAGTATAGTTCCGAATGATCCTTCGTCATTATGTTCGGCAAGTAATACTACCGACCGGCCAAAAAAGTAATCGCCCAGCAATGGCTCCGATAACAAGATCCTTCCCTTTGCCGGTTTAACATTGTTAGTTCTGATCTGTAAGAATTTATCAATCTCGTTCATATTATCTGTTTTCTTTATACGCCAATATGATATACATTTGGTATTACATTACTTTTACAATGTTTTTCACAAAAAGTATACCATCATATTGAAACGTCAAGATCATCACAGTAAATATATAAAATTCCGCGAACAATACCCTTATTTCAGGTTTGTCAGTTATTCCTTTGAGATAAATAACAAGAATCTTGACATAAAATTTACATTCGATCTTTCCGGTAAATATACTTTTACGCCAGCTTTAAAACTGCTTCACCGAAGCTTTTATGATCTTAATAAAATTCCAGCTGACGAATTATCCAATATCATTTTTCATATTGGCATGATTGAATTGATCAGCTACTGGAAGCTAAGTTGCTCACCCACACTGATCATTGAAACACATCAGCTTTCTCAGGAACAGATCGATTGGTGGAAAAAACTGTACTATCATGGCCTGGGTGAATTCTTTTACCTAAATGGAATTACTCCTGATCCTGATAATTTTATACAATTCCAGACAAAGGGAAAAAAGCTGACATTAGCCCGGAGGTCGTTGAGTGATGAAAAAGTTATTGTGCCTATAGGCGGCGGAAAAGATTCTATTGTAACGCTGGAATTATTAAAAGACTCAGGCTTTGAATTATACCCGATGATGCTTAACCCGCGAGAGGCAAGTGTAAGAACAATTGAGTTAGCAGATTACAATCTCAGTCAATCAGTTGTGGTTGAAAGAACACTCGACAAAACTATGCTGGATTTAAATTCAAAAGGATTTTTAAACGGGCATACACCATTCTCTGCTTTGCTGGCCTTTGTGAATGTACTTCCGGCTTTGGCTACGGGTTCAAAATATATTGCGCTGTCGAATGAAAATAGTGCCAATGAAAGCACAGTACCCGGTACTGATATTAACCATCAATACTCTAAATCATTTGAGTTTGAAAAGGATTTTGCAGATTATAGCAGAAAATATTTGCATCCCGAACTTGAATATTTCAGTTTTCTGAGGCCGTTAAATGAACTTCAGATTGCTAAATTGTTCTCATCATTTCCGGTGCATTTCAATAGTTTCAGAAGTTGCAATGCAGGAAGTAAAGAAGATAAATGGTGTGGAAAATGCCCGAAATGCCTTTTCACTTATATTATTTTAAAACCATTTATATCATCTGTCGACTTAAACAGGATTTTTGAAAAGGATTTACTTGATGATAACGAATTAAAAACAATATTCGAAGAACTTACCGGAACATTGCCGGTAAAACCATTCGAGTGTGTGGGTACGCCAAATGAGGTGAATGCAGCAATTGATATTTCTTATTCAGAATTCAAAGTAAAAAACCTACCTGAACTAATTAGAAATCACCACTTAAATGCCGATGGTAAAGAAAATTTTGATGATATTTTGAGTTCGTTTAATTTTGAAAATCTGCTTCCTATTTCCTTTTTAAAGATCCTTTTGAATAACATATCTCTGTCGGCGGATGAGCAGTTTCAGATTTTTATAAAAAGCAAGTTTGGTTCAAATCCTGAAATATTGATATTGGGATTTGGAAAGGAAGGACAATCGACATACAAATTAATTCGTAGGTATTATCCAGAAATCCAGTTATATATAGCTGATAAAAATGAATCAATTAAAGACCTGGAATTAATTAAAGGAGATAAAAATCTTGTTTTCAATCTCGGTACAACTTATCAGTCGCAGTTAAATCATTTTCCAATAATAATCAAATCTCCTGGGGTTCAGTTTGATAAAAAAATTAATCATAATCATCTATATTCTCAAACTGATCTTTTCCTGGACTTTTTTAGAGATAGGACGATCGGGGTTACAGGCACAAAAGGAAAAAGTACGACTTCTTCACTAATCCATCATTTGCTGATAAATACAGGAAAAAAATCAAAACTATTGGGTAATATTGGAGTTCCTCCATTTAATATGATCGATGAAGCTGAAGATGACACAATCATTGTTTTTGAGATGTCGGCACATCAACTGGAATACGTAAATCACTCACCTCATATTGGGGCTTTGCTGAATATATTTCCTGAACATCTTGATTATTTCAAGAGCTTTAAGGAATATCAGAAAGCGAAATATAATATTTTCAGGTTTCAAAAAAATACTGATTATGCAATAACTCAGAACACATTCTCTGATAAAGTGAACAGCCATAGTTTATTATTTGGGCCTAAAAACAGTGATCAGTTATCAGTGTTTTATGAAGATAATGAGTTGGTATTTCCACTTGCAAATCATAGATATTTAATTGAAACAAATCAGCTTGCCCTGAGAGGCCGGCATAATGTGTTGAATATAATGGCTGCCATGCTGGCAGTTTCATGTGTAGGCGTTGATTATAATGAATCATTTAAGTACCTGAAGTCGTTTAAACCTTTACTGCACCGTCTTGAATTTGTTGGCTCATTTGATGGAATTGATTTCTACAACGACAGTATTTCAACAGTTCCTGAATCAACAACTGCTGCAGTACAAACCTTAAATCCGGTTAAAACTTTAATTTTAGGTGGTTTCGACAGAGGTTTAGATTATACGGACTTAGTTAAGTTTTTAAATGAAAGTGAAGTAGAGCATTTTCTGTTTTTAGGCAAGGCAGGGGATGCAATGTTCAACATCTTTCAGCGTAATCATTCAATGAAAAACCTTGTTAAAGTTAAAACTGTTCAGGAGGCTGTTAATTATGCAATGCAGCATACCGGGCAAGGAACTTGTTTATTATCTCCGGCGGCAGCAAGCTACGATCAATTTCATAATTTTGAACATAGGGGAGATACATATAAAAAAGCGATTGAAAATTATACCCATAAAAAAAGCGGGTAATTCCCGCTTTTTTTATCTTCTCAATAGCTTACTTATTTTTTATCTTCAGCTTTATCTTCTTTTTTTTCAGCCTTTTTTTTGGTTGTTGTTTTTTTCGCCTCTTTTACTTCCGCAGGTTTTTCTTCCTTTTTTGCTGTAGCCGTCTTCTTTTTTGCAGCTGTGGTTTTTTTAGTTGCAGTTGTAGTTTTCTTGGTTGCAGTAGTGGTTTTTTTTGTCGCAGTAGTTTTTTTTGCGGTTGTAGTTTTCTTAGTTGTTGTTGATTTCTTTACAGTAGTTTTTTTTGCTGCAGGTTTCTTTTCCACTTCTGTTGCCGGTTCTTCTTCCTTCTTTTTGGTAGCTTTTACTATTTTTGGTTTAGGCGTCTCTACTACCACTCTTCTGTCTTTTTTCTTTCTTTTCCGTCTTACACCATAAGTACCTGCTATTATTTTACCTCTTTTGGTCTTTTTATCTCCTTTACCCATAGTTGAATTATTTGAATTTTATTTGGCGTAAAGTTACCAAAAATCCCACAGCCTGCAAACGATTGTCTTATGAATTTAGCTTCTGAAGAAATTGCCGTTCTATCACATCACTTCTTTTTATGCTTCTTCGCGACCACTCTAAAAGAATATCCATTTTTTCTTCTTCATTTAAATGCCAGTTGTTCTCTGAGTTTCTTAATCTGTTTGTTAGGGTAAAGAGTATTAATGCCGCGGAAACCGAGATGTTGTAGCTCTCTGTAAAACCATACATTGGGATTTTCAGGAATACATCTGCGTTTTCAATTGCAATTTCAGAAAGCCCGTTCAACTCGGTGCCAAATACGATGGCTATTTTTTTATCAAGAGGAATATTTTCAAGATTCTGATCATGTTTATGTGGTGTGCTTGCAACAATGCGATATCCTTGTTCTTTAAGTTTATTAAAAGCCAGAAGCGTATTTTGCTCAGTATCATTATGTTTAATAAGATTAAGCCATTTTGAAGAACCTAAGGCCACATCAGGATTAACATCATAAATGTTTTTATCCTCAATAATGTGTACATCCTGGATTCCGGTGAGGTCGCACGTTCTTAAAACTGCACTTGCATTGTGCGGCTGAAAAATATCTTCCAGCACAATGGTGATATGCCTTGTCCTGTTAAAAAGTACTTTTTCAAAAAGTGCCTTACGCTTAGGAGTAATAAACTCCATCAGGTGATTTAGAAGCGCTTTTTTCTGATGAATATCCACTTTTATCAATAGATCATAGTATTTTATTACTCACAAAATTAAAAATATACAGAAGTGTTTCATTATTAAGAAGAAAAATATACTTTTGCAACCTCAAAATAAATAGGTATGGCAAAGAAAAAGGATCCAGAAGTTAGAGGTGATCAAAGATTAGAGAATATTGAAGAAACCCTGTCGAGAACCGAGCAGTTTATAGTTAGTAATCAGAAGGTTATTAGTATTGTTATCGGAATTATTGTAATTATCATTCTTGGTTTTTTTGGTTTTCAGAAATATTATCAGCAACCTAAAACAATAGAGGCACAGGAGCAAATGTTTATGGCGCAAAGATATTTTGAATCAGATTCATTAGACAAAGCACTGTATGGAGATGGTAACAGTCTTGGTTTTATTGATGTTGCAGATGAATATAACTACACTAAACCGGGAAATTTGGCCAATTATTATGCAGGTATTTGCTTTCTCAAAAAAGGTGATTTTAATCAGGCAATAGACTATTTGGAAGATTTTGACGGGAAAGATCATATTGTTGGACCGATGGCAGTTGGAGCAATAGGTGATGCCTATTTAGAATTAGGAGATCGCGAAAAAGCAGCTGCTTATTATATTGAAGCAGCAAACGATGTTGATAATGAATTTACAACTCCTTTGTTTTTATTTAAAGCTGGTCAGGTATATGAAATACTTGAAAATTATGATGCGGCAGTGGAAACCTATACACGTATAAAAGAGAATTATTTAAAAAGTAACGAAGCCCGGACTATTGATAAAAATATTGCAAGGGCTGAAGAAAAAAGAGAAAGAAATTAGAATCGATTGAAGATTTAATTAAAACCCGGTGAAATTATCACCGGGTTTTTTTATTTTTACTCTTTATGGAAAAGCAGGATCTTCGGATAGTTTTTATGGGAACGCCGGATTTTGCAGTTGCCTCTCTAAAAGCAATTGTTGAAAACGGGTACAATGTTGTTGGCGTAGTAACGGCAGCGGATAAGGAATCGGGGAGAGGCAAGAAGTTAAAGTTTTCAGCGGTTAAAGAATTTGCCCTTCAACAGAAGCTGCATATTTTACAGCCGGAAAAGTTTAAGAATATAGAATTTTTAAGCGAGCTTAGTGCTTTGAAAGCTAATCTTCAGGTTGTGGTTGCCTTCAGGATGTTGCCAGAAGAAGTTTGGAATATGCCTGAACTGGGTACTTTTAATTTGCATGCTTCACTGCTTCCTCAGTATCGAGGAGCAGCACCTATTAACCATGCCATTATAAATGGTGAGAGGACAACAGGTTTAACAACTTTTTTTCTGGATAAAGAAATAGATACAGGCCGGATAATTGATCGTGTTAAAGTTACTATTGGTGATGAAGATAATTTCGAAACTTTACACAATCGGATGATGGAAACAGGAGCTAAATTGGTTGTTGAAACTATTGAAAAAATAAGAATAGGAACGATAACTACAATTGACCAGAAGGAATTAACTGAGTCCGTAGAAGCATTGCATCCTGCTCCAAAGATATTTAAAGATTTTTGCCAGATTAACTGGCACAAGAATTCTAAAGAAATTCATGATTTTATCAGGGGATTAAGTCCATATCCTTGTTCATACTCCTATATATTTACTTCAGATGATCAACCTATCCTGACAAAGATATTCAAGTCATCTTATGATAATGTTGAGCATAATAGTGAGACGGGGAAAGTTGATACGGATGGAAAAACATATATTAAAGTAGCCGTAAATGATGGTTATGTTTATATACTGGAACTTCAGATTCCTGGTAAAAAACGTTTACTTATTGAAGATTTTCTGAGAGGATTTCATCATAACATCCTTTCTTTTTCATAAAAATTGAATGTCAAAATGGGGGATTAATCCTTCTAAAACCTTTAATAATTGGGCGTTTTAGCACAATTTCACCTATGTTTATTAACAAAATGGGGGTTTTATTAACATTTTCGTGCTATTTGCTGCGTCATTCCTTGCTTTTAACGCATTAACGATTATATTTGTTTCCGACAAAACCTTAGTTTTAATTAAAATTTTATACAAGATGAACAAAGCTGAATTAGTAGACGCAATGGCTGCAGGAGCTGGAATAAGCAAAGCAGACGCAAAAAAAGCACTTGATGCTTTTGTAGGTGCAACAGGTAGTGCCCTTAAAAAAGATGATCGCGTAGCTTTAGTAGGATTCGGATCTTTCTCCGTTACTAAAAGAGCCGCACGTAAAGGCCGTAATCCACAAACTGGTAAAGAGATTAATATCCCTGCCAAAAAAGTTGTTAAATTTAAACCAGGTGCTGACCTAGCTAAATTAGTTGGATAGTATTCTGAAAAGAATTGTAAAAAACGCCCCAGATGGGGCGTTTTTTAGTTTATATAATTCCTGTAATCTAATTCAAAACGGTAAGGTAAAAGTGCATCTTCTCCCGCATATGCAACTCCAATTCTTTTACCGATAGTAATATCTGAAGCATCACAACTTATTCCCCTGTCTTCTATCCAAATAGTGTTTCCATTTAATAATATTCCGTTTTGCCCGGTAGTGATAGCTAATGCTTTTGATAGCTTACCCGGGCCATTTGTCAATTGATATCCTGTTCTATACTTTCCGGTTCTTCGAAGCATTTCTTTTTCTCCGATTAGCGGAAATATTCCTCTGATCAAAACGGCATGAGGTGTGTTTTTTAAGTTCGTAACAATATTGAAAAGATAATGAACACCATAACACAAATAAACATAGCTTACACCACCTTCTCTGTACATCATTTCTGTTCTGTTTGTTCGCAAACCACTGTACGCATGAGATGCTTTGTCAGTTACCCCCTCGTATGCTTCTGTTTCGGTAATCATGCCTCCGGTAACTACACCCTCAATTTTTGTAAGAAGAAATTTTCCAAGAAAAGATTTTGCCAGGGCAACAACATCGTCTTTGACGTAATAAGAGATAGGGAGCTTCACTTGATCGGACTTTATTATGCCTTTTGATTAAAAGAAATAACCAGCACCAAATGTAACAGACATATAACTGACACTCTGTTTAAAACTAGTAATATAAGGTTCTGAATTCCAGTCCCAACCAGAAACATTGTCGATTTTTACTGAGGAATTATAATAGTTTGTGAAAAGGAGCAAATAGTATTTAGACAGTTTGTACTTAAATCCTGTACCTAAACTATAAGCAAATCCATATCCTCTTCCTCTTTGTCTGTAATACTCTTCCAACTTCTCACCCGTAGAAATAGCACCGTATATAAGGGCAGTTGGTGAACTAACACCAAAAAATCCGACTGAGGCCTTTATATCCCACGATAATGATTCTGATAAAGGAAACCGCAGAAAAGGGCCAATGAGTAAGCCACCGCTGCTCCAGTTATTTGAACTTTCAACACTAAAAGATGTGTCCTGGGAAGAATCGTCCAGGCTGTGAGCCGCTGTCAGTGCATCACCATATCTGAAATTATCAAACTTGTTACTGCTATAATTTATCAGTAACTGTAAACCGAAATTATGTGTTAAACGATATGAATACGTGAATTCTAATGCGATGCCTGTTTTAGCCCATCCGGAAGTCGAATCGTTCAGGTCGGTCTTTCTAAAATCACTTAATGGAAATGAAGGTCCTGCTGCAAGTCCCATATATTGGCGGTTCTCCTGTGAAATTACGAACTGTGAGCTTAGTAATAGAATAATAAGGAGCTTGAGTTTCATCGGTTGAATTTTTAACAAACCTAATAAATTAATTAATTAGTGTTTGTGTGAAAATGCTGTGTCAGATAAGAAAACAACAAGAGTAACGAAATTATTGGTGTTTTCTTGCTGAGACTATTTAATCAAATTTCATATTTAATTGATCGTGCCACATAAGTGAATCATCCTTTTGCCTGATCACATTATTATTTTCAAGCAACCATCGCAGAACTGAGATTACTTTGTCTTCATCTTCTTTCACATTTGAGATCAACTGGTAGATGTGTTGCGGGTTCAAAGACAAGTTGGCCCTGATCAACTCTTTTATTTTATTGAATTCCAGTTCATTTAACTCAATCTTGTTTTTTTCCTGGCAAACATCACAAATGCCACATCTTTTTGATTTGCTCTCCCCAAAATAGCTAAGTAATTGTATGCTCCTGCATTGTAACGAATTTGAAATAAAATCAAAAAGATTTTGAAGACGTTTTTCAGTGGCAGTTTTTAAATCATGATAATTTTCCCTGGAAAACTGGATGTTTTTGGTGCTTAAGCGTTCTGTACTATATACAATTTGAGGCTTTGTCCTGATGGGTATGTATTTTAAGATGTACATTTTATTCAAAGCGGTAAGTTTGTCAATAACTATCTGTCTTTCCAATCCGGCACGCTTCGCCAATAAGGTCTCATTGATATTTATATAGTCGTTAAAAATACCAGAATACGATCTTAAAATTTCTTTTATCAGGTTGTCAGAGCCAGGATTTTCTACAAGATAACGATAAAGTTCTTCTTTTTTTATGGGTATATGTAATTTTGAAAATTGCCCTGCCGATTCCGCATAAAATAAATATCCCTCACGTTCCAGGAACTTAATTGCATTATATGTTTCGAGGATATTCAGGCCGTATTGACCGGCAAAATCAGCAATGCTAAAGTCAAATCCCATATCCTGGCCGCTTCCTTCTGGTATTTGAAAATAATTTCCAAGGGCATTATAAATATCTTTGATCAAATTCAACGTAGGAAAAGAGTTTTCCAGTTTCTTTTTTGAATTTGCAATATCGTTTGGATTATACAGCAATATACCACTTGCAGGTTTTTGATCTCTTCCTGCTCTTCCTGCTTCCTGGAAATAAGATTCAATACAATCTGGCAGATCATAATGAATTACTAACCGGACATCTGATTTATCAATTCCCATTCCGAAAGCATTGGTGGATACGATAACCCTGGTTTGGCCTGACGACCAGCTTTTTTGTCGTTCATCCCTTATTTTGGCATCGAGCCCGGCATGATAATATGTGGCACTTAGTTCGTTTTGTTTAAGTATCTGAGCTAATTCCCTGGTTTTCCTGCGGTTCCTCACATAAACAATAGCCGAACCCCTTTCTTCTTTCAAGAGCCTTAGCAGTTTTCCGGTTTTATCTGATTCTTTAACAATGTTGTACGAAAGATTCTTTCTTTCAAAACCTGACTTGAGAAGATTCGGTTTTGGAAATCTCAGTTTTGACATAATATCTTCCACAACCGATGGCGTAGCAGTTGCCGTAAGGGCGAGCACAGGAGCATCAGGAATATATTCCCTGATATCGGCAATTCGTAAATAAGGTGGCCTGAAATCGTAACCCCACTGAGAAATACAATGGGCTTCATCAACCACTATAATACTTACCTTAAGCCTTGTCAGTACGTCAATAAAACTGCTGTTCTCTAATCTTTCAGGAGATACATAAAGGAATTTAGTAGTTCCGGTAAGACAGTTTGAATAAACCGATTCAATCTCATCTTTATACATTCCTGTATAAATGGCAGCAGCTTTAATACCCAGCCTTTTTAAATGGGTAACCTGGTCTTTCATTAAAGCGATTAAAGGAGTGATAACAATGCATGTTCCTTCCATTATCATGCCCGGTACCTGGAAACATATTGATTTTCCTCCGCCTGTTGGCAGTAAGGCAAGTGTGTTTTTTTGATCAAGTACAGAATCGATTATTTCCTCCTGCATAGGCCGGAAACCTGAATAACCCCAATACTGAACCAATATTTTTTTTGCCTCTGAACTCAATCGACTGTATATTAAATTTAGTTTTAATTTATAGTGATAAATGTCAACCCGAAGATACACATTTATTATTGCTTTTAAAAATGAAGATTAATGTTATGTAATAATCAGATCATTCATCAGGAAATCTGAATATTATCCTTAATTTCGCCTGTCAAAATGAATACCTATGAGAATCGTTTTCATCCTCGTTTTGTCTTTGTTTCTGTTCAATGCATGTGGTCCGAATCCTGAAAAGTCGGATCGGCTGGTTGAAGAGGGTGCCATGTTATCATATTATGCAAAGTATCAGGAGGCTATAAATATATATACCGAGGCCATTAAGTATAATCCCGATAATTTTGAAGCATATTATTACAGGGGAAATGCAAAGGCTTCGTTACGTAAATATGAGGAAGCTATTGAAGATTATTCGCTGGCTATTAAAGTTCATCCTAAATATGCTGATGCCTATACCAACAGGGGGCAAATGAAATTTTACCTGAATGACAGTGAAGGAGCATGCGATGACTGGAAAGTCGCTGAGAGTTTGGGAAAGGAAAACTTAGGTGACAAAACACGTTTTTGTAAATAGGTAATTGCATGGAAAAAAAAGTTATTATCTGGGATTGGAACGGAACCTTACTTGACGACACTGAGATATGTGTGCAATGTATGAACCGGCTTCTTGATAAGCGCGGCTTAACTTTGCTTGATAAAAAGAAATACAGAGAAATATTTACTTTCCCGGTACAAGAATACTACAATAAAGCAGGTTTCGATTTTGAAAAAGAAGATTTTAAAATTCCTGCTATGGAATTCATCAAGTTGTATCATCAACAGCTATATGAAGCCCCTCTTTTTCCATGTGTTGAAGATGTCCTGAATCATTTTAAAAGTAAAGGACTTTTTCAGGCGGTATTGTCTGCAATGGAACATGACAGCCTTGTAAAATCATTGAAAGATAAAGGTGTTTACAGATATTTTGATGTGGTCACAGGTATAAACGATCATTACGCACACAGTAAGCTTGAGATTGGTAAAGAACTTATTGATTCCATTGGTTTTAAAAAGAAAGAGATGCTGCTTATAGGCGACAGTCTGCACGACCTGGAAGTAGCTGATGAATTGGGTGTTGACTGTGTTTTGGTTGCCAATGGGCATCAATCGAAAGAAAGACTTTTGGAAAAAACATCACATATTCTGGGCAAACTGAGTGATGTGATGGATTTATAAATAATTTATCAATCAGGCTTGACTGGGAAATCAAACTCCAGGGTGTCAGCTTCCAAGATTTCATACCTGAAATCTTCATCAGAAACTTCATTTCCATTCTCGTCATAATATTTCCATTCTCCGCTTTGAATGCCATGATCATATGCACCGCTTAATTGGATTTTTCCATCTGGCCAGTACAATGTAAATACTCCATCCAGCGAATCATTCACATAAGTTCCTTCTGTCATGGTATTTCCGTCAGGAAAAAACTTTAATAGCCGGCCTTCTCGTTTTCCATGTTTGTATTCAACAATTTCAGCCGGTTTGCCTGAATCAGGATAGAAAGTAGTGTTATTCCCATGCAGCTGGCCATTTAAATAATGCTCTTCCGATATAAGCGCACTGTCAATGTCGCTGTAGTACAGCCATTTTCCTTCTTTCTGCTGATGGTAAAATGTGCCTTTGGCCATTGGTTTTCCGTTTTTATGATACGACTTTGTTAAGGCTGTATCGCCAGAAGCAGTATAAATTGTAATCGCTTTTAACTTGCCGTCTTTATGATAATATTTGAATTCACCAATGGGTTTGTCATCTTCAAATTGGCCTTCGTAGCGTATGCTGCCGTAGTTATATTTTTTAACCCATTTGCCTTGTTTTCTACCTTGTCCGTCTGTTACATTCTGGGAGAATGTGGTGGACAGGAACACGAGAATTAAAACTATATTAATAACAAATCGATAAAAGAAAACAGTCTTCATATGGATGCAAATTTACCTATTTTTGCACTAATATAAACTATATTACATTGAACGAATATTCTTCTAAATTATTGGAATTAGCCGTTAATGAGCTGTCGCGATTACCTGGCATAGGCAAAAAAACTGCTTTGCGATTGGCTCTGTATATTTTAAAAGAAGAAGAATCATTTGCTGAAAATCTTGGGTCAGCAGTGATTAAAATGCGTAAAGAAATTGTTTTCTGTAAGAAGTGTAATAACATTTCTGACGCAGAAATCTGTGAGATTTGCGCCAATCATAAGCGGGATGAAAACACACTTTGTGTTGTAGAAGATACCAGGGATGTACTGGCTGTTGAAAATACGGCACAATTTAGCGGACTGTATCATGTATTGGGAGGTGTTATTAACCCGATAGAAGGAATTGGCCCCAACGACCTGAATTTAAAACACTTGATTGCTAGAATTAACACCGAAGATATTAACGAAGTAATATTGGCATTGCCTGCGACTGTTGAAGGTGATACCACAAATTTTTATATCTATAAGTTGGTTAAGGAATTCGATGTGAGTGTAACCACAATAGCGCGTGGAGTTGCTGTTGGGGATGAATTGGAATATACGGATGAAATTACTCTTGGCCGTTCGATTATAAACCGCTTGCCTTTTGAAAGCTCAATGAAACGCGGCTAAACGCAGTTTGCGATGGGGTTTTTTCTTTATCCCTTTTCTTAAACTTTTCTTTTAAAACCCAGGAACCTATAATTCACCGAAAACAGAAATGATTTTCGGTCTCCAATTATACCACCCTCGGTACGAAACTGCCATCTCTTGTTTAACTGGAATTGCGTACCAATAACGCCATTCCACATTTCCTTCACTTGTTTGTCCATACCATATCGAATAACCGCATCACCATCTGCTTCAGCTAGTTTCTCAATAATATCAGGAACTGCAGTAGCATCAACTATTGCTTTTTTCGCCGGAGGTAAGTCGGCGTACCAGACATTGTAATCTTCAACAATTTCATCCCTTTTATCCCAGATTTCAGGTGGTAAAGCATCTTTCATTGCTATGTTACCTTTTGTATCTGTACTCATTTTAACCCGCATTCCCCCTACCCAAACGGCAATATTACGATCGGGTCTTTTCTTAAAGGTAAAAGTATGCCCAAGTCTTAAGCCGAAAACACTAACCCGTACTGGTTTATCTAAAAGCTCAGGCTTGTTCCATGTCCAGTTGGCATCAATTGACAGCCAAACCGGGCCAATACCAAATGCCCCCATAACACCAATACCGGCGGTAGTGATACTTTGATCAACGACTGATTTAAGTTCGACCGGTGCTACCAGGTTCACTTCAGTATGCGATTGTCCATAACCAAATAATCCATAAACATTTAAAAAAGGGAAGATCCAAATATCAGGTCTAATGTTGAATGCATAAGATGTATTTCTATTCTCACCAAAATCAATAAAATCAACCGGTGTTAATGGAATATCTTTATTATCAGTTTTAAGGCCAAGTTGCATATTAGTAATATCAATTCCCTGATCCATCCATATAAAATTAGTCATAATGCCAATAGGATAAGGAATGTCAAAACCTTTTTCATAAGCCCCCTTCCCAAGTATTGGAAATACGTAATTGTATTCAACATTTTTAAGGCTGTCTGTATAAATCTCATGTTTACTTCTCACTTTTTTTGTAGTGTACTGTGCCTGACTTTGCTGTGCAATCAGAAAAAGAGATACGATTACGAGTATTGTGATTTTGTAGATTGTTTTCATCATTTATTCTGTTTTAATATGTGTATAAATATGGGTTATAGGGTGTATAAGGGTTATAGGGGGCGTATGTATAAGGTCGCTGGAAAAAACTCTATTTCTCATTCTTCTTTTTCTCTAATTCCTTTTCTTCTTTTCTTGCTTTCTTTTTTGCTGCTTTTTCTGCTGCTTTTTGCTGGGCTATTTCTCCTGCACCGATGGGGATATTCAGTTTTAAGAAAAATGAACTGTTCTTTGTTCCTGACCGTTCCTTATAGACATCCACAAAACCATAATAGTATTTGGCACCCAAAGTCCAGCCGGTACCTTTAAAAAGGGTATAACCTAATCCGACCATAATACCGACATCCAGTTTGTTGATTAGGTCTTTATTATATTCCTTAATTGAAGCATCTCTACCTTCAATATCTGATTCAAATTCAACCCATGATTTGTACATAAGCCCAAATTGTGGCCCGGCTTCCACATACATGTGGTTTTTAAATTTATAATTGATAAGTGCCGGTATTAAAAAAGTATTCATCTTCTGGCTATAATCCCCTTCTGCTCGCTGATTGTTGTCATTAATATCTTTATAAATAGTTGCCTGAAGGAAAGATAAATCATTGTCTGTCAATTTATCAACACCCATATTCGACTTCACTAAAACACCGGTATAAAACCACCATTGGTTTTTCAGGCGTATATCGAAATAAAATCCCAAGTTCCATTTTCGGGCAAAAGTTTTGGTTTCCATTCCGGAAATCTTTGTCCAGTTGACTCCGCCTTCCAGTCCAAATTTTAGGTTAGGGGAATTTAATTTATCGCCAAGTAATAGGGAAATTAATACTTGTGATTGAGACGTGAATCCCACAATTAATAAAATGGTAATCAAAAAATATTTTTTCATTGTTATTGTTTTAATTTCTATCAAACCACATAAACTGGTAAGCGATTAAGAGCGTTGTAAAATTAGCCCCATACCTTGTGGAAACCCCACTGGTAAAGGCTATTTTAAGTGCATGCTTTTTATTGATTCGATAAGCAAAAGCAGCTCCATACCTGGAATTATTTTGTAAATCGTTTTGTTCAACATCATTTACTATTGTTTCTCCCATTCCACTTGTTCCAATGGAAACAGCAAGCCATATTCCCGGTTTAAATACATAGCTTATATGAAGATGGGCTGCAACCAGTGGCTTCTGAGCTATTGTATTTCCATTATAAAATTCTTTATTTTCAGTAAAGAACCAGGAAATAAAATGCCCCTCAAATGTAAGCTTCTTTTTTATGGTATAGGAAGCGGCAATTGCCCCTTTAAATGCCCACCTGTTTGCGCCGAGATTAAGTAATTTTGTGGGGTCGTATTGGCCCAAAGGAGCTCTTACACGAAAAGAAAGCCCCAATTTAAACTTCTTCGGTTCACTTGTAAAAAACTCATTCAGACCCATGGCCTTGTCGCCCACGAGGATAATTGACAAGCGAAGCATGGGATCGGCGAAGCCCGTTCGGGAAGTGGAAGAATCAATTTGGCTTACGACCCCTTCAAATTTCCCAAATGAAAAAGGAACAATTGCATCAAACTTGGCCAGCCTGTTAAACAGTTTAAAACTCCGGGCATAACCCAATACAATGCTGTTTATTTTGGCATTCAAATCCTCAATGGGTAAGCTGTTATCGAGCAAAATATTTCCACTTGAATAGCCATAAGATGCGATGGCAAAATTACCACCTGTTGGCATGGCAGATAAAAAGCGTGGTTCAAGATCCTGGGCTTTGGATTCAAAAACAAGATTTAAAGTAAGCAATATCACCAAAAACTTTATATTTTTTATTAGTATGTTATTAAAAGTTCTCATTTATTTCCTTCTTTGAACCTGTTACTAAGTAGCATCTCCAGTCGCCTTATACTTTTTGCTTCTAAAAAAATGTTCTACCTGGTCTCAGTTTACTAATATTAGAATTTAAAGGATAATCCAATTGCAGGCCCTCTAAAGTTATATTCAACAATTGCATCAATTTCTTTTTCAATATTGTTATATACTCTAATATTGAATTCTGTATAGCTGAGATTAATAGCTAACCACCTGGTCGGTATAATCCCAAGCGATAAATTATAATTACTGATCAATCCTCCGTAATCTTCCGTGTTTAAAGAGAATACGCCTATTGAGCCGTAGAACATAAGCCATTTTGTTAACTTAAAAGATGCGACAAACCCAATATTCGGTAATGGCATAGTTAATGCCAGGTTTGCATTTCTGTCTCCATTTTTTGTGCTAAACCCAGTTTTTAGAGATATAACATAAAGGTTAGCATAAAAACCCAGATAAGCATCAGGTTTTATTAAAGCTGAAAATATATACCCGGCACTGATAATTTGGGTATTGAAATAGGTATTAATTCCTGAACCGGCCGGGATAGTATCTCCTAAAAAGTATAAATCTTCCTGGGTGACAATATCTTCACTTCTATTAATGCCATAATAGTTGACATATAACCCACTTCTTAGCGTAGCCCTATAAACAAATGCCAGAGACGAAAAAGAAGCACGCGAAGGAAGCCTTAAATTGTCT
>Ga0164313_10000498_pt1 | contig 31808 bp, 27 predicted proteins | sample GuaBasSedimGuay4_FD_113735 | JGI IMG/M metagenome (GOLD analysis project Ga0164313, IMG submission 113735) | Subseafloor sediment microbial communities from Guaymas Basin, Gulf of California, Mexico - Guay4, Core 4569-4, 0-3 cm | ecosystem: Environmental > Aquatic > Marine > Hydrothermal vents... | reverse complement strand
GCAATAAGCATGCACAGCACCACGCCAGAGTTCATACCCCAACTTGGCGTGCATCTTATCACTGCTTGGACTGAATGGAAAGAGTTTGTTAACTATGTGTTAAATATACATGAATCCTATATTTCACGCGCCTTGCAAGCCATTTACTCAATAGATTTCTACGAAAAAGCCCGCCAGTATTTGTGCTGGCGGACAATTAAACTACGACACCTGCTGTAGGTGGCTCACCTAGTTTGCTCGTAATTTGATATTCCCACTGAAGCTTTCAAGCCGGATTTCTGCCCCATCATTGCCGGCGGCATGTTTCAAATGACTACCCGGGCCATGCCTGGCCTGGCTAACTGAACCAAAGTCTGTGGTGATCCGACCGCTAAAGCTTTGCGCTTTAAACAGACCGGACTGCGAAGCAGGCAGCATAATAACAACATCCCCGCTCATGCTCTCAGCGCTGAGCCTGCCATTGGCGGACAACTCTGCTGAAACCTGTATATCACCGGAGACTGTTTCAAACTTGCCGCTATCCATCTCGCCAGCCTCCAACTCCATGTCACCGGAGACCGTGGTTGCCTCGACATCACCCGAAAGCCCGGATAAATCAATGTCACCGGAAACGGATTCTGCAGAAATACGCGGTGTCTCACCACTGAAGCTGACATCACCACTGACCGACTCCAGTGAAACCCATCGACTCTTTGCCTGGACATCCACATCACCACTAACAGAAGCACCCGTCAATTTGTCATTATCCAGACCTGATACTTCAATATCTGCGCTGACTGCATTTGCTTCGACGTTGGCACCTTCGGGCACTCTCAGTTTTAATACCGTCTCATCGATATTTCTCTGGTTCCGGTTAACAACAGCAATCTGCAGAGTTGAACTGGATTCATTGACCTCCAACTCATCTACGCTGTTGCCCAGGGTACCGGTCAACTGCACTTCATTCCGGTCCCAGCCTTTAATTTCAATTTCACCAGCCACGTTCTCAACCGATATTCTGACATCTGCATCCACCGGCCAGCTCTGATCGATTGATTCACCAGACCACGCTGCCCACGGCGCCAGTGCACACAGGGTTATAAGCAACTTCAGCTTAGAGGTATTCATGTTCTTCTCCAGTTATTTTGCTCGAGCAATACCATCTGCTTAACAAACTGTAATTGCTGCGATCTCAAATCCATTAATTTTTCATTCAAAAAAATATTTGCAGGAAATTCCCGCAGGGCTGCCAGCAGAGAACTTTCAGCCTTTTGCAATTCATCCCAACTACCACGAATCGCTTCAGGGTCATCACCTGCCAGGCGTATTCCTGAATAATCCAGTGGTACCAGTTCACGGAAGGCGGCCTGGTATTCACGCTCGGTCGTCTCAACTGTACCGGCGAGAGAGTATTCCAACATGGACATTTGCCCTGCTGGTGGCGTATCAATGCCACGCCCGATAAAAATGCCCGTGGTCAGTGCCAACAGAACCGCTGCAGCGATTGCCGGCATATACCACGAGGGTTTTGCTACCGTCTGTACAGCTTGAGTTTGCCTTGATTCCAGCCGGCTTTCGATATCAGGCCACAAATCACGTTGCGGCTTGATACGCCGCGGCAATGATCCCATTGCATTTGCCCATTCAGTTTCTTTCATCATACGCTTGCTCATTCTGTTGTTTCGTCCTGCAACGCCTTTCGAACCAGTTTGCGGGCCCTGTGTAGCTGTGCCTTTGAGGACCCCTCAGCCATACCCGTCATATCTGCTATTTCTGCGTGCCGGTAACCTTCAATGTCATACAGCACCAGTACGGTTCTTGCCCGCTCGGGTAACCCGGCAATGGCAGCTTCCAGATCCCTGCGCAAACCGGCGCTTACGTCCTGCTCACCAACCATTGTCCGTTCAACACTTTCACCCAGTTCCTGTTCACGCTGCAGTCGTTTTACCCGTATTCGTTTATCACTCAGAATCACATTGACAGTCAGGCGGTGCAACCAGGTTCCAAACTTGCTGTCACCCCGAAAAAGATGCAACTTGCTCCATGCCCGTATAAATGCTTCCTGCAACATATCTTCCGCCAGCGCCTTGTCACCACCACACATACGCCAGCAAAGCGCATAAATCCTGTCGCAGTGGCCACGATAAAGCTGTTCAAATGCCTGGCGGTCTCCAGCCTGGGCCTTCTCGACCCAATGCGATTCGGTAGCGGACAATTCTGACTTGTCATGCTGCCACGATGTCACCGCTTGCATTCCTCCCATGAGTACTTAGATGGATAAAGGCCAAAATGGTTTAAAGGCAATATGCATTTGTCAGGTTTTTCTGCCATTCCGGGTCACCTGAATACATCATCTACACATCACCTATATATAATGTATGACATAGTAGTATGAATACTGATATTAATTAAACCTCAGCAATCTTTTGTTGTCAGTATTTAAGGACTATTTAACCAGGCTCAAAATGCCTGCAGGAGTTAAACCATGAAAGCACGTAAGGTTACGTTGATTATTTCCGCTATTTTGGTAGCCACATTGACGATTTCACCCGTTTGGGCAAAGAAGAGCCTGCCAGAAGTTAACGATGAGGGTATGGAGCTGGTAAAAGATACCAGGTACACCACTATATATGCAGATCCGGGCGCCGACCTGGGTGTTTATTCACAAATCTGGCTTCAGGATGCCAGCGTGGCATTCAAAAAGAACTGGCAGCGCGACCAGAACCGCCACACCCGAAGCGCCAGTCACAGAGTGAAAGACAGTGATATGGAGCGTATTGAACAGGATGTCGCTACGCTGTTCAGAGAGGTTTTTACTGACGAACTGGTGAATAACGGCTATCAACTGGCTGAACAAGCTGGCGAAGATGTATTGATAGTAAGGCCCGCCATCGTCGACCTGGACGTCACGGCCCCGGACCTCCGTACCGCTGCCCGCGTCTCCAGCTATTCAGAATCTGCCGGTGAAATGACACTCAACCTGGAGTTATACGATTCGGTGACCAACGACAAAATCGCCACCGCAAAAGACCGCAAACGGGACTACCAGCGCGGCTATGTTGAATGGAGAACCAGTGTCAGCAACAGGGCAACTGCCAGGCGCATGATGTCATCATGGGCCAGGGCTTTCAGAGAGCAACTGGATGATGCCCGGGCTTCAGTCTCTTCCGGGGATTGATGACTACAGGCCAACAGACCGGCTCGAACCCGGTCTGGCCATCATTCCCCCAGCATCTCATATCCAAAATGACGCATTAAATCCTGGTCCACGGACCTGCTGATAATTGCCACAGCTTGCTCTGAAAGATCGTTACGCCACTTCTCATTCAAATAGAAATCCTGATACCAGGTAAAATCCTTGCTTGAGTCCTTGGTGGATTTCTCATAATTCAGGAATCCGGGAGCGAGCCTTTCTATTGAGAAATGCCCACTAATCTTTTCGATGACGGCCTGCGGATCCTGGACCGTGCTCTCCGTTGTAAGATTAAGTCCATCAAAATTTTCCAGCAGCAGGTACGACGCGTTTTTGATATTCCAAAGCTCAACCGGGCTGGCAAGCACACGTTCACAATTATCCCTCGCAACCGTTTTCCAGGGTGTCGTAAGAAACGTCTCAAAATCGGGTTTACCACCTCTGTATTGATGACTGTAGGGCTTACGATACAGTGACATCAACCAGGAATATGGATTCTTGGTGATACTGACAAGGCAAATGCCCCGATTTAGAATGTCAAAATGCCTGAGGTCAGGCTCAGATAGCACCCGGCCATGTTTCCACCCCAGGTTTCTATACGGGGTGAAGGAAAAATACCGGTTACGCAGCCATTCCTTACCCGGCAGGACCTTTTGAATGGTTTTGACGTAACGGGGTACGACACCTGGAATTTGCGTGACATCCAGATTCAGACGAATCAATTGTTCAAGATAATTGGTGTTGGTGTTTCGCTCTCCATAAATTTTGATTTGCCGGACCATGATCAAATTTTAGCAGCTAAGCCGGACTAATCCTGCCAGGAACCATTCAATTACTGACAATTATCCGGACACTGCATTAAAATTGACCGAATTTCTCGCCACAACACAGGACACTACACTAGTGACCACCAGACACTTACGACCTTTTCGCATGCCCCTGATCATTATCACTCTCTGGATATTGGCAATGATGACAGTACCTGCTATTGCCGGGGATACAGCCCAAACCGCTGATCAGTGCATGTTGGATCTGATAAAAAATGGAGCAGATAAGCTGACATTGGGCGAGATAAAGGAACAATGCTCAGACCCGGCGTCCCAAGCCCCTGTCGGGAAAGCCCAAACAAGATTTATGCAGGAACGTGAGGCCTCCGAAAGACCGTTCAGTATCCTTGCACACAAACCCAATTATATGCTGGCCGCTGCTTATAATTTCGAAGGCTGGGACCCCTCTCTTTATCAGGAGGCAAGTGATGAACCGACTTACACAAACGACGATATTGAAGCACAATTCCAGATCAGCCTGAAGGTTCCGCTGGCGCGCAACCTGTTTGGCAACCGCATGGATATTTATGCTGCGTATACCAACCGGTCGTTTTGGCAAATGTACAACAGTGACTTTTCGGAGCCCTTCCGGGAAACCAATCATGAACCGGAGCTCTGGTTTCAATTCAGGAATACCTGGAGTCCTTTTGGCTTCACCAATGCTGTTAATGCATTTGGCTTTGTACACCAGTCCAACGGTCGGGCCGGTGTACTGTCACGTAGCTGGAACCGGGCATATGCCAATTTTATCTTTGAAAAAGACAACTTTGCGCTCAGTTTCAAGCCGTGGATATGGCTTGCGAAAGACAAGACTGAAAGCGATAACCCGGACATCACCGACTTTCTGGGTCACGGTGAATTCCGTGCGTCCTGGGAACGCAACGACCACGTCGTCAGCATGATGCTCAGAAACCAGTTGGAAAGTGGTTTTGACAAAGGCGCCGTGGAACTGAGCTGGAGTATTCCGGTATTCAACTACAAACCCCTGAAAGGATACATTCAGTACTTCTACGGCTACGGCGAGAGCCTGATTGATTACGACCGCAAGGTAAACCGTATTGGTGTCGGCATCTCGATCACTGATTGGATCGACTAATAGGCGTTACAATGAGAATTTATGCGCTGGCACCTCGCAGAACCATACTTATAATATCCCTGTTTCTGGGCATTTCAGGTTCCACACTTGCTGAAGAGCCTGACTTCGAACCAATCCACTGGGCATATTCATCATTTTTTGGAACAGGGTGGTACCAGATTCAGGATAGCCGGTCTGTTTTTGTTATGCGAATGCCCATCAGGCAAGCATTGCGGGAGCCCTCACTTTCCGAAACCGGTGAAAGACAGATCGGGATTCAGATCAAGTATCCACTGACGCTGGGCCTGCACGATGTTGATGACATCGGCGACATCCTTGAGCAGGACAATTTTGGCACCGTAAGTTTCGTACCGGGTGTTGAATTGGAATTCCCCATCAACGAGCGATGGTATATGAGGTCATTTGCTCACCTCGGCTGGGGAAAAGAGCTGAGTACCGGGGAGTCGGCCTGGATTTATTACGCCGGGGTAAAAAGTCAGTACGCCTTCCCCGGGGAGAAATATGACTGGTACCTGCTCAATAGCCTTTACTATGCCGGCTACGCACCCGATTCGGGCAGATCCGATCACCTTGCGGTTGCACAATTGGGTGCCGAACTAAGGCAACCACTCGATAAGGCCACCCTGTTCGGGCGAAATATCGATCTGCACTGGGGTCTGATGTATTCATTCATGGGTAATGATCTTCATTTCGACCTGCCGGATGGCAACTTTGACCCGATTCAGGATCAGTTCGAGGCCACCATTGCCATGAGTCTTCGCGATGGGCCGTACCGATTATGGTTTTTCAATATTCACCGTCTGGGCATAGGCTATCAGGCCAGTTCAAACGGGCAATTCAAGGCTATCACCTTCCATATGCGTTCGTGGTTTACGCAATAAGCCGTTCAGAATTTTAACGGTCAATGGTGTATGACATATCAATACCGGACTCTCGCTGACCGGAAGAAGCCTTTACACCAAAGCCCTTTTTCAGGTCGTAACGCGCGCTGATAACATTGTCATCGTCAAACAGGCTGATGCCATAACTGAGGTAAAGCCTGGGTGCGATATATGCGCCTACTTCAAATGCGCCAACACCCTGCCCGTAATCAACATCGCTACCGGTAATCAGCAATGCCCATGCCCGGTCCGTGGTTGTCAATGGATTGGTATAGGCTTCTATCACGGGGCGTCTGGCCGGCCCGGCAATGCTCACACCCGCCGTTCGGATCTGTGTGTTTCCGAACACATCCCGCTCCGCCATTATTTTAAGCGTGGGGTTATTTACCAGCACGCCGGGGAAGCGTAACTGACCATCTTTAACGTGTAGTTTCGGCCCGAATACCGAAAGTGTACCGTCTGCATGAATACTCCCAGTTGCCACCGGAATGGCTTCCCCATCCCAACTCAGGCTGACAGAACCACTGAGCTTCGCTTTTGCCAGTTCGGTATCAATTTTTACTTTATCCCCCAGGCTGACATCAAGATTTCCGGTGAGCTTGAGTGGCTTGGTGACTTGACTTTCCCTGGCATAGGGTAATGTTCCCGCCACAAGTTGGACATCCTCACTTTCTGTCACCTGGTTTACCATGAAAGTGACCGGTGCGATCCTTGCCTGCTGTACTACCACCTTCCCATCGATGGTCCATTCATCCGGCCTCCATGCCAGGCGAATATCCGTATCCGCATTCATACGCAATTCGGCAGTGTTAAGCAGACGCAGGGAAGACCCGCTTAATGCCAGCTGTAACCCAGGCTCCGCCCAATCTGAAAACCCCATTTCAAAGTTGATCTCACCTTGCCCGTCACCGGCCATGAAACTCCCGTCTAATAATACTTTGTCCGCACTATTGACCGACCCTCGCAGACTTACCTGGCGTAGTTGCGTACCCGCCCATGCGATATCGGCTGTACCAGCTTGCAACGAAACAAAACCGTTCAATGCCGGATCAAGTACCGGGCCTGAAATAGTCAAGTCGACGTCCAATTGCCCGCCAACCTGCTCCAGACCTGGCAATAACTGTTCCAGAACAGAGATATCATTCAGATCTATTCCGACTTTCCCATCAATTTTTCCGGTGCCATCCAGGGCCATTTCCGAGATGGCAAAATCCAGATCAATTTCTCCGATTTTCGGAAAAGGAATATCGAAGTCACCTGCAGTCAGGTTGCCATCAACCAGTTTGAAGCCGAAAAAGCCCTCCCCTGTTTTAACCTGGTCGTAGTTATCTTGTCCGTCACCAAACCGTCCGGCTGAGATATTGATAGCAGCACTCCCGGAAGGGTACTTCCCGGGCCTGTGGGTCCACTGAATCTCCCCATCCAGCACTTGTGTGAACGCGATTTGATGGTCATTAACCAATTGTGACAGGCTCAATGGCAATGCTGACAGGCTGGCGGCAAGATCAATTTCACCACTGGTTTGCCAATCGGATTCCAGGCACAAACCACCCGCGACCACCATATCAAAACAGGCTTTACCCAGTGAGATACCGCTGGCGGAAAACGTCAGCGGCGCAGCACCCTGTAAGCGCAGCAATGCTTCCTCGTTCAGGGCCAACACCAGACCGGTCAGCTGACCTGTCCAGGCAGTTTTCGTCAACGTCCCCCAATCGGTAAGGTTGCCGTCAACGCTCGCCGTTAACTCATGGCCGGCTATATTGAGTCCCAGGTCCACTTTCTGTCCATTCCTGTCACCGGCAATGACTGCAGTAGCCACTGGTAAATCAAAACTTCCAGACCTGAGATTGTTTACTGTCAAATTCAAGTTCAGGCCACCGTTAACATTTCCTTCAACAGGTGTCAGAACGACGCTTTCTATCGAGACGCCTCCCCACTCCAGATCATTGGCCTTAAGTTCAATGTCGATCACGGGTTGATGCGCTTGCAAGGCAACGTGCCCACTGCCACTGGCTTCACCGCCCAGCATCTCTGCCATCCAGCCGGGCCTGCTGATGTTAAGCAAAAACTTGAGACCGGCAGGGTCATTCAGGTCGCCATCCAGCAATATGTTTGAGTTGCCCTCATTCAAGTACAACGCTTTGAACCTGATCGCCGAGTTGCTAACCGTGATACCACCGCTGCCGTCCAGGCTTCGGCCCGCAAGTTCGCCACCCACAAATTCGCCGTGTAAGTTTTCAAACTGCAGCTCAAATGAGTTATCACCCGTATTTTGCGAGAGCTCTAGTTTTGCATCTAACCGTGCCGGCCAGTCGGTCGCCAATGCTGATGCATCAAGCTGCTCAACATCCAGTTTCGCATTCCAGCGCAGGTCACCGCTCCAGTCCAGGCTGACCTGACCCGCCAGCGAACCACCGAGCGCCTCACCGTTAATGATATTAATCTCAGCAGAACCTGTTCCCCCCCGGCCTTCCAATTCAAATATTCCACCGGGGTAAGCTGGCGTATCAAGGTCCAGACCACTCTTGAAATACCAGTCCGTCAGTGATCCGGATAGTTGCAATTGCCCGCTGTCACTTGATAACTCGATGGTATCGGCTCCAACCGGCCACGCAAAATTGCGCCAGAAAAGCCCCATCTCAATCAACCCTGACTGGAAATCAAGTTCACCAGCGCCTTCCAGCACCACATCCGACCCGGCCACTTTGGCGCTTATCCGCTGGACATCAACCCCTGCTTCTTCCAGTCGCAGTGCAAATTGACCATGGATAAATTGCTCATCCGGCCACGCAGGGAACCAGAATCCGGGCTCAAAATGCTGCACATCCACATCAAGATTAATCGACGGTGAGTCGGCCCACTCCACCATTCCCGTAGCGGTGGAGTGCAGAATATCGGAATCTGCGCTAAGACTTCCAAGCTGCAGGCCGTCCGGATCACCCCGTCCCTGCAAGGCGATCTCAAGCGCCGGAAACCCGCCAGCCTCTACCATGGCCTTCAGTCCAAGCTCATAATCCGCAGGCACTCCCTTGAAAGAAAATTCAAAGCCTGCCGTTGCTGCCGGATCAACTATTTTGCCGTCACCGACCCACTGTTGCTCATATGGAGGACTCAATGCGACGTGGCCCTGCGCAGTTGAGACGGGGAGCAATAGTTTATCCATGCCTGCAAACCCGATTTCCAACCCCTGTGCCTGTAACGAGTCAACCTTCAGCTGCAAAGGCACCAACGAAAACTCAACCACAGTTTGCAGCTTTGAAACAACAAGCTCCATACCTTCTTCTTCAAACCGGATATCTTCAACTACCAGACCTTCATCAAGGTTGCCCGACACTTTCCCCACAAATAAATGACCATCCAGGCTATTGCTCACGCGGGCCAGCAACCAACTTGCCCCGCTTTCTGTGTTCAGCACCCAACCCGCGAACAACATGACGATGCCGAGCACGATGACCGGAACAGAAAACAATATGGCCAGACGGCGCTTCATAACAATGGTGTCCCGATGGTCAGATGGAACTGCCAGGGCTTGCCGTCAATGTCCTGAGCCTGTGCAAAATCGACCCGAATGGCGCCGGCGATGGTGTACCAGCGAAGGCCAGCACCGATACCGGTTTTAAGATCAGGATCACTCCAATGGTTAAATGCGTTGCCGATATCGTAGAAAGCCGCCAGTGACCAATCCTGTCTAAACTGGTACTCCAGCTCCGCACTGGCTGTAAATATATGATTCGATCCAATATTGTTGGTACTGAGGTCTTCAAATCCATAGCCACGAACGCTATAGCTGCCACCCGCTTTGAAACGATACAGAAAGGGTAACTCGGTAACCGAGACCGTCAGCACATCGTCACCAATATCTCTTTCGATTTCATTTACATTGGCTTCGGTATAGCCAATCTCACCACGCAGCAGCACTTTCCAGTTGTCAGCGAAAACAAAGTTCCAGCGTGATGAAATATATGCCTGGGTGAATTCGCGATCCGAGCCCCAGGCATCATTGGCGGTGAACAACCATGCTCTTTCATGATGGCCATTGGTATTGAACCTTTTTCCCTGGATTACCGGCCAATCCAGGTCCAGGCCAAGCGCTAACGAATGGTTAGTAACGGCAAATTCGTCCTCTTCCAGCAAAAACTTCTCAAATACCCGGGCTTCCCCAGATCCGCTTATGGCATCTCTGAAATCATTTTTTTCAATCAGGTACTGCACATACAAGGTTTCTGCAATCTGCTCCTCGCTCCAGCTGATATCGTGCAACTTCACCTTACCTGCACGCACTGAAAAGTCCTCAACCCGTCCGGAAAACAGATGTTGGTCCTGATCTGTGCTTTGCGAATTGAGCTCAAGCTCCTCATCCTCCGTTTTCAGGGCTGAACTCAGCAACCAGTACTGCTTCGATCGGGTGTGACGGGGGGTCCGGTACTCCCCGAACAACAACAACTCTTCATTCTTTTGCTGCCAACCCAAACCTGCGCCCAGCGAGTCACCCCGTTCTGACAATAAATGCCGCTGCCAGCGATATTGCATGCGAAACTGTGAGTCCGTTCCGTAACCGATTGTCCCCTGGTGGGTGTTCTTCTTTCGATCACTCAACGTGACCTTGAAGTCCACCAGTGGTGGTTCCTGATCCAGGTGCCGTTGTTCCACCACATCAATTTCATCAAAGTACCCGGTTCTCCACAGGTCGGTGCGAAATTTGCTCACCAGCCAGGTACGATAATAGTCTCCCTTGTTGAACCTGGGGATTGAGTCCAGTACCTCACTCTTAACTGTATCCTGAATATACTGAATCTCTCCCATCACCGCCCTGGGGCCGGTATCAAGCACCAACGTGAGATCTGCAAAATTTTCATCAAGGTTCAGGTCTATCCTGCTTGCTTTAAAAGCCGCCGACAGGAAGCCATATTCCCCGGCAATATCCAGCACAGCCTGCTTCTTTTGATCCCAGCGCTGATGATTCAGCCGGACACCCGGCAGCAAAGGCCAGTCAGCCTGCCATTCGACGATGCCATCAAGTATGCTTCCATCACCGTAAACCTCCAGCACCAGGTTCCTGACGGTGACGGCTTTGCCAGCCTTTATCGTCAAGAGCAGGTGCCAGGATTGGTCTTCAGAACGGGTGAGTACGCTCTGGATGTCCGGAAAATAGTAGCCGTAGGGCCGGAGAGCTTTTGCAGCCCGGGCCTCTGCGTCAGCAAGAAACCGGTTTCGCCTTCGCTGTGAGGACATGCTTGAACTCGAAATCCATTCACTACCGATGTGAGCTTTCACATTCTCGATCAGGGTTGAACGCTCAATACCCTTGACTTCAAGTTCCAGCGTATCAGCGTGCACGCCAAATGATGACAACATGAGCATCATCACAAGGATCATAAGGCATGAGTTTTTTTTGTCCACTGTCAGTTACTTGCCGGGAAATAGGCTCTAAACAGCATACCCAAAGTGATTGATGTGTTGCATTAATACAGGAATGTACGGCTCCAAATGTCGCCGGTACCTCGTCCAGCGACCCGCTGCACGCTGGTAAATGGGTTCAGCGACCTGCTGGTAGCTGGCACTGCGCACCCGGTCACGTGTCTGCAACCGTGCTTGCTCATGAGTTTGTGTATCTTCCCTGCTGATTCCAAGGAAAGTGCAAACCCCGTCCAGCGCAGCCCCGGTATCTTCTATCAGCGCTTCGTAGCGGACATATTCAAGCCGTAATGGCAGTTGCAACTCCGCCTGCTGCCACAGGCGCATGACCATGTCGTACATCTGCACACAGTGTTGCAGGCTATCGAAGTGAATGGTCGCCTCGCTGACAGCATAATTCTGCATAAAGTTACTTAAGACCACATCACAGGGATGACGTAATACAAACAGTATTCGCGCACGCGGGAAAAGACGTGTAATCAAGCCGGCATGCATCAATCGCAATGGCATTTTATCCACTATCAATGCGGGTTTTGCATCTCCCAGATAATTTGCAATCACGGAACGATAGTACTTACGGTATTCTCCAAGCGTTTCAGGGCCAATGGAATCCAGAGCCTGTGGGTAGCCACCGGGGAGTTTTTCCAGCTCAGCGATGACATACTCAAGCGTGGCCGCCTCTTCGATGGATGCCACCCCCGGATTAGTCGCCAACATGGTATCGATCAGGGTTGTTCCAGAGCGGTTAAACCCGACCAGGAAGCACAGGTCTTCACCAAGGTCGTCTTGCGGATCGGCATTCTGTGGTCTGGAGCCTGATGCACCGGATTTCATCCAGTTCTCAAGATCCTGACAACGGCGCCCGAATGCAGCACGGTCGATACTCCTGCCACGCACACTCTGATCCGCAATTTGCTTCGCCGATGTAAATGCCTGAACAGCCGCATCGTGCTCATTATTCCTGTCCAGCGCATGACCCAACTCAAAAAAATACTGCTGGGCTACCCGGCCTGGCAACTGCCTTGGGTCAATACGGCGTAATCGTCCCACCGCACTCACCGATTGCCCCTGCTGGCGTTCCAATTTTGCTGCCTCAATATGCAAGCCCGGATGACCTGCTTCAACGGCAAGACCTCGTTTCACAGCACGACCAGCATCATCAAGCCGGTTACTCTGTTCGTAAACACTGGCTAATTCAATCCAGGCCTCAACGTCAGCTGGATCAAGCTTCAAAGCGGTTTCCAGCGAGCTGATTGCAGCTTCGGTCTCGGCCAGTTCATTGCACAGAATACCCAGGTAACAATGTGCAGTGGCATTGGCTGGATCAAGCTCAATGGCACGTTCAAAACTGTTGCGTGCGGGAACGATCTGCCCCAAAAGTTGCAGACAGAGTCCGGCACCGACCAATGCTTCGGTATCATCAGCATCACGCTCCAACAGCTGCCTGAACTGAACCAGTGCCTCATTCACTCTATCCATATGAAACAAAGTGATACCCAGATTCTGCATGGCAGAACGGTAGCCAGGCGCCAGTTTGATCGCATTCTGATACGCGTTTACAGCTGCTGCCATGTCGCCGGTGGCACGCAGGGCGTGGCCGAGATTGTGCCAGGCTTCAGGATAGTTATTATCCAGTTCAGTCGCGCGCCGGAACGCACCCAGAGCCTTGGGCGTATTGCCGAGGTTATGCAATGCCCTGCCCGCATGGTTATGCGCAGTCGCAAGATCCGGTTTTGCAGTCAGCGCCGCCTGGCATTCACGCAAGGTACTTTGAAGGTCGCCTCGCTGGAAGGCCAGGATTGCACGGCTAACCCCGGATTCAGGGCCCGTGCTATTTGCAAGTTCACGAACAATCGGATCAGCCTCTGCATGCAGACCTTCTCCAATCAGCAGTTCGCGCAAGCGAATCCCACACTCATGAAGCCCGGAATGTTCGGACAACAGGTTCCGTGCCTGATCGACATTTCCTTCGGCAATCAGGGCCTGTGCACGGTCCAGATGATCCATTTCGTCAGGCGGGTGCTGACAGTGCTGTAGCTACTTTATCCAACTCGGCAATCATCTGAGCTGGCAGTCTTTCACCATAAGTTTCCAGGTATTCCCTGATTTGTTCCAGTTCAGCAGACCAGGCAACAGAATCAACCTCGAGCAACGCTTCAAGCGTGGCATTGTCAGTATCCAGGCCTGTGATGTTGATATCCGAAGAATTTGGCATGCCGCCTATGGCGGTTTCATTGACGCCGACTTCACCCTTGCAACGATTTATGATCCATTCCAGCACACGCATATTATCGCCGAACCCCGGCCACATGTACTTACCGTCCGCATCTTTTCTGAACCAGTTGACGTGAAATATCGGAGGCAAATTGCTGGCACGCTCAGGAAAAGTCAGCCAGTGGCTCCAATAGTCAGCGAAGTTGTAACCACAGAAAGGTTTCATTGCCATCGGATCACGACGCACAACACCGACTTCGGCAATGTTGGCTGCTGTTGTCTCTGATGCCATGCTCGCACCGAGTAAAACTCCATGCTGCCAGGATTTACTTTCCTGCACCAACGGCACCAGTCGCTCTCTGCGCCCGCCAAACACTATCGCCGACAGTGGTACACCTCGTGGTGCCTCGGCTTTATCCGAATAAGAGGCGCACTGCTTCATTGGTACGGTAAACCGTGAGTTGGGCTGTGCTGCCGGGCCGGCTTCCGGGTCATAAGGATTACCACGCCAGTCGGTCACCGGTTTGTCATCGTCCTTGCCTTCCCACCAAGGCTGATTGCCGGCTGTGACACCCACATTGGTAAAGATCGCATTGTTATTGAGCATGGCCAGCGCATTTGGGTTGGTGTTTGCGCCGGTCCCGGGCGCCACACCGAAAAATCCGGCTTCCGGATTGATCGCCCACAGACGTCCATCTTCGCCCGGTTGCATCCAGCAGATATCATCGCCCACTGTCCAGACTTTCCAACCATCGTACTCTGCGGGTGGTATCAGCATTGCGAGATTGGTCTTGCCACAGGCCGACGGGAATGCTGCGGCTATGTAATGGGTTTCACCTTGCGGATTCTCGACCCCGACAATCAACATGTGCTCGGCCAGCCAGCCTTCAGTTCGGGCCTGGTAACTGGCAATACGTAACGCGTGGCATTTCTTGCCCAGCAAGGCGTTTCCGCCATAGCCGGAACCGAAGCTCTGGATCATCAGGTCTTCCGGGAAATGCATAATAAAACGACGCTCCGGATCAAGCTCGCCGATGGAGTGCAGGCCCTTGATAAAAGTGCCTTCCCGCTCAATACGTGCCAGTGCAGCACTGCCCATACGGGTCATCATGCGCATATTTGCAACCACATACAGACTATCTGTAATTTCAACGCCACAGCGTGAAAGCGGCGAGTCAATAGGACCCATGCAGTACGGAATTACATACAAAGTACGGCCCTGCATACACCCGTCATACAGGTCACGCATCCTGGCCTTTGCTTCTTTGGGCTCCATCCAATGGTTATTCGGACCCGCATCATCACGTTCCGATGTACATATAAAGGTAAGATGTTCAACCCTGGCAACATCAGTCGGATCTGAACGGTGCAAATAACAATCAGGATGTGTTTCCTGATTCAGTTCAATAAATTCTCCGGTACCCAGCATGGTGTTCACAAACTGCTGGTTTTCTTCGTCACTTCCGGTACACCAGTGGATATGATCCGGGCGGGTCAATTCGCTTACTTCTTTAACCCATTGTTGCAAAATATGGTTCGTGGTCACATTACACCTCAAAAATCTTTATGAATCAGGACTAACGCACGTAGCTGGAAAGGCGGTCAGGATAGTTGTTCGCCGGCTTGTTTACAATGCGCTCAAATGGACTCCCCATGAGCGTAACGACATTACTGACCGGGAATTAATGTAGCAATCACGTGAGTCATATACGCATCAAATTCCCCGGAACTCAAATTTGGTGTCTGGTGCTGTCTTTGCAACTGCAAAAAGCCCAGGTAAGTGGAGTAAGTCAGGCGCGCGCGGTGTGCTGCCTCGGCAGATTCAAAACCAATTTCCTCAAATGCCGTTTCAATGTGACGCATACGACGCTCCGCCACCCGCTCTAATAATGGTTCTACTTTTGGATGATCCGCAGCAGAACACAAAGCACTGTAAACGTTGTGGGTTAGTTTCTCCTGACCGGTACGCCTGAAGAATGACCTCAGCCTGTCACGCGGGTCGGTAATAGCACCCAAAGCAGCGTGCAGATTAGTCTCATCGTGTTTCTCCCAGCGCTGCAATGACTGTTCCAGCAGTGCATCCCGGTTTGGGAAATGCCAGTAAAAACTACCCTTGGTAACTCCCATCCGACGGGCAAGAGATTCAACGCTAACCGCACGAATGCCCTGCTCAGCAATCATTTCCAGCGCCTGCTGCTCCCAGTCACCCGCACTAAGTGTTGAGCGTTCTTTCTTTTTTGTTGCTGTTTGAGCCACAAACCCATCCGGAAACTGTTAATACCAACTGCAAAGCATAACCGAACATTGATCTGTAACAAAGTGTCCTGACCGATAAAGAAGCTTAATTGTTGACTCTGACAAAAGCCTTCACCATACTCTACCGTATGGAACGAATTTTCCATACAACGGTCTCAATTAATGTGGGTTCTTTCCATTGTGGATTGTGTACGGGGAAAGCGTATTTAAATTTTTCGGAGGGTTAAAGCAATGTTCTGGATTCTGATACTAAGTTTGCTTGCTATTTCACTTATTGCTTCATTTCGTGGCATACGATTAACACCCTGGACAGTGGCCATGGTGGCCGTGTTGGCTGGTTTTGCCGTTTTTACCTCCGTTTCAAGCCTCGCCATTGTCTTACTGTCCGTAGTATTTGCCGCCATCGCCATTCCGCTGAATTACAAACCCCTCCGTCAACGCTGGCTCAGCAAGCCATTTTTGTCCATGTACCAGAAGATGCTGCCAACCCTGTCCGACACCGAGCAGGTTGCACTTGAAGCGGGAACTGTCGGCTGGGAAGGAGAACTTTTCGCCGGTAACCCGAATTGGGATACGCTGCTGGAACAAAAATGGCCGGAACTGACCGACGTCGAGCAAGCCTTTGTTGACGGCCCGGCAGAAACACTGTGTGCCATGCTCAAGCCTTGGGAGAATTCTCACGAACTGGCCGACCTGCCCCCTGAAATCTGGGATTATCTGAAGGAGCATCGCTTCCTTGGCATGATCATTCCCACCGAATATGGTGGACTTGGCTTCTCTGCTGTTGCCCACAGGGCGGTATTGCAAAAGGTTGCATCCGTGTGCCCAATAGCCGGCACGACCGTGGCAGTTCCAAACTCGCTGGGTCCGGCTGAGCTACTGGTTCATTACGGCACTCAGAAACAGAAAGACTATTACCTGCCCCGCCTTGCCGCCGGTGAAGAAATACCCTGTTTCGGATTAACCGGACCAACCGCAGGTTCGGATGCAACCTCCATCCCGGACACAGGTATTATTTGCAAAGGTAAACACAAGGGTAAAGAAGTTATTGGTATGCGCCTTAATTTTGATAAGCGCTATATCACACTGGCTCCGGTTGCGACCATTGTCGGCCTGGCGTTCAGGCTATATGATCCCGATGGACTGGTGGGAGACAAGCAGGACCTCGGTATCAGCCTGGCGCTGGTGCCGCGTGAAACCCCGGGACTGGAAATCGGTAAACGCCATATTCCATTAAACGTACCCTTCAGCAATGGCCCGGTCCGGGGCAAAGACGTATTTGTACCGCTGGACACACTGGTCGGCGGCGTTGAAAGAGCCGGCGAAGGCTGGCGCATGCTGATAGAGCTATTGGCGGTCGGTCGTGCCATCACACTACCCTCCACCTCCGCAGGCGGGTCAAAGTTATGTGCACTTTCAACCGGTGCATATTCCCGAATCCGCAAGCAGTTCAACCTGCCCATTGGCCGATTTGAAGGTATTGAGGAGGCGCTGGCAAGAGTGGCCGGTCATACCTATGCAACATCTGCATTATCCCGTATGACCGCATCCGCGGTGGATATGGGTGAAAAACCCGCCGTCCCATCAGCAATTGCCAAGTACCATGCAACCGAGAATACCCGCAAGGTCATTTCTGACTGTATGGATGTACTGGGTGGTAAAGGAATTATAATGGGGCCGCGAAACTACCTTGGCCGTGGCTGGCTGGGTGCTCCGGTCTGGATTACCGTCGAAGGTGCCAATATATTGACCCGCAGCATGATGATCTTTGGTCAGGGTGCAATTCGCTGCCACCCGTATGTGCTGAAAGAAATGGAAGCTTCAAGGCTGGAAGACAAAGCCAGCAGCCTTAGAGAGTTTGATCACCTTCTGTTTAGCCATATCGGCTACAGCATCAGCAATGCCGTTCGCAGTATGCTGCTGGGCCTGAGTTTCGCCCATTTTGCGACTGTTCCTTCAGACCGTAGAACAGCCAAGTACTACCGTAAACTCACCCGTTACTCGGCTGCACTTGCCTTTGCGTCCGACATTGCCATGCTGACTCTCGGCGGCAAATTGAAGCACAAGGAGCATATCTCCGGTCGCCTGGGTGATGTCCTCAGCCAACTCTATATCTGCTCCGCGATGCTCAAACGCTTTGAAATGCAGGGACGTCCTGCAGCGGATCAGCCGATTCTGGCCTGGGCATTCCATGATGCCGTTTACAAAATGCAATCGGCATTGGCTAACGTGGCAGATAACTTCCCAAGCCGGGCTGTCAGGATTCTGCTGGCCGCTGTTATTTTCCCTTTAGGCCGGCATGAGAAACAATCAAGCGACCGCCTCGGACACAAAGTTGCCCAGCTGTTACTGTCGCCCTCCGAGACCCGTGATCGACTGACCAATGGCGTATATATCTCCAGCAGCGCCAGCAACCCGATCGGACTGCTTGAAATAGCGTTGCCAAGAGTAATTGCACTGGAGCCATTGGAACGACGTATATTGAAAGCACAACGTGCGGGCGAACTGGACGAAAGCAATTGGCAGAACCAGTTGGAAGAGGCAGTCTCGAAATCAATCATTACCGATATGGAAGCCAGGGAGCTCAAAGAGGTGCGCGAAATGGTGACTGAAATTATCGCGGTCGATGATTTTGAAGACAAGGTTTTACGTATGGGTGTGAGTGACAAAGAGGGGCACACGACCGAACAAGCCGCCTGAGTTGATCAATCGCAAAGTCATCCCCGCGAAAGCGGGGATCTCATCACGCACCCGCCCCTACAACATCCCGGTCTCAAGTTTGGCTGCTTCTGACATCATCTGGTAGTTCCATAGTGGTTCGAATGTCAGCTCGACGTCTACATTGTTTATCGTGGGGATGATTTGGATCTTGCTGCGCACATCCTCGACGATGATGTCACCCATACCGCAACCGGGGGCGGTCAGTGTCATGGTAACGAAGACTTCTCGCTGGCCTTCATCATTCCGTTTCAACTCACACTCATAAACCAGGCCAAGTTCGACGATATTGACCGGGATTTCCGGGTCATAAACTGTTTTCATCTGTGACCACACCAGTTTTTCAACATCATCGTCACTGGCATTATCAGGCAGGGCCGGCGGCATAACCGGTTCCTTACCAATAGCATCGGCGTCTATGCCCGCGACGCGAAACAGGTTGCCATCCACAAACACGGTAAAGCTCCCACCCAGGGATTGCGTGATATAACCGACACTACCCGCAGGCAGGGTCAGTTCATCCCCTGAGGGGATCATGACAACGGCACAATCCCGTTCAAACTGGCAAGGTTGGCTGGTATGGCTAAACATCAGCCCATTTTGGCTTGCAGGTAATTTTCGATTCCAACCTGATCTACCAAAGCCAGTCGGGTCTCAAGCCAGTCAACATGCTCTGCCCCGGAATTGCGCAACGCAGCGTTGAGAAACTCAAAAACCTTGCGGTCGCCATTCATATTGCCGGACTCCTGGAGTATTCAAGATAGTGAGATACCGATGACGTCACTCCCGGCTTTTCAGCCTGAGAATGACGCAATACGGAGGAGTGGATTTTGGCAGGTGGCGACTTAAATTACCAGTGAACTGTGGCCCTTGGAATCAGGCCAATTGCAATATCAGAAACATACATGGCATGATTCCTTGAACTGGAACCATTTTCAATTAGATTCAGGTTCTACGGGACCAAAAGAAACCGTGCTGTTAGCGGTCAGGTAGACCAGTGTCACCCAGGCTGCCAGATTCTGGCGCAGATTTTCAGGATTTACCTTATCCAGCGTGTCGTTGGCAGTGTGGTGCAGATCGAAATAGCGACTGGCATCCTGATTCAAATCAACCAACGGCAAACCGAGTTTCCCCATCTGCCCCACATCAGCACCGCCACCCGCTACGTTAGATTCATCATGCTCAATTCCGAGCTTTTTCAGATGCCTGGCCAACTGCGTGATGATTGGCTCAGCAGCGGGAGACACGTGGGTCTTAAAACGGTATATACGATCTGCACCCAGGTCTGATTCGGCACCGATCAAATGGCTGTCCAACTCCAATTCGTGTAACTTAGCATATGCTTTGCCGCCATAAATACCCTGTTCTTCATTGGCAAACAACACCACCCGTATCCCAAATTTTGGACGTACCGGCAATTCTGATACGATTTTAGCGGCCGCCATGACCAGGGCAACACCCGCACCATCGTCGACAGCACCGGTTCCAAGATCCCATGAATCAAGGTGAGCCCCCAGCAACACAAATTCAGCCAGATCAGAATTTCCGTCAAATTCCCCAATGACATTAAAGGAAGTGGCCTCAGCGCCCTTGTCCTTTGAATAGTATTCTTCAGATTCCTCGGAATATTTATCAGCGGAAAAGCCTACATCAAGGTTCATACGAACTACGACCGGTTCTTCTCCGGCTAACATTATCAGCAGGTTATCCGCATCTGAATTGGATACGGCTGCTGAAGGAACGCGCTCTCCCGTTTCAGAACCCGACATCATGCCGGTGTGTGGCAATCGGTCATTATCAGTACCAACCGAACGAATCAATAAGGCCAGTGCGCCTTTTGTGGCTGCTACAAATGGCCCCCGACTACGATTGATAACCGTCGCGCTATAACCTGTTCCCTCTTGTGATTTTTGCATCCGTGTAGAAATGAACACGATCTTGTTCTCAACTTCCTCAACACTGGCGGCCTCAAGTGCCGCGAGTGTATCGAACTGGACCAGTTCTGCCTCCAGACGGCCATGGGTTGAAGGGCTGCCGCCGAGGGCTGTTATTGCCAGGGTCTGGCCGACCGGTTTCTTCAACCTGACGCTGTTGCGCCATTTTTTTTCCCTTTCGGATGCGTCGGCGGCCAGTGGCTCAGGTGGGGTCGTATAGAATACCTGTGCACTTTCGCTTGTGCGCACCCAACGTGGAAACTTGACCGGCTCGGTCCAGACACGGTCAAAACCAAAGTCTTTCATTTTTTTGATCGCCCACCTGACAGCCAGTTTGTCTGCAGGTGTACCGGCCATTCGTGGTCCGACCTCGGAAGTTAACGAAGACAGCGTGTCCCAGGCCAGATCGCTGGACAAAGCATCCTGCTGTAACTGATCAACAATTTTGTCTTCATCACTACCAATTGAGGCTGTGCTTTGACAACCCGCAGTCAACACCAACAGGCCAATGGCCAGAATTAATATAAAACGGTTCAAAATAAATTCCTTTGTGTGCAGGATGCCTTTACAAGCTTACCATTGGCTCCAGCAGCGTCAATGCCTGCCGGTATACACGGCGTTTGAAGCGTACAACATTATCCGGCGGGTACCAAAAATTGACCCAGCGAAAATCCCTGAATTCCGGTTCGCCAGTTAAATGGAAATTAAACTCCACGTTATCATCGCGCAATTTTAACAAGAACCAGACCTGCTTTTGCCCGATACACAACGGCTTACAATGTATGCGCTGATACCGCCGCGGAAGCTGATAACGCAACCAGCCAGGTGTTGACCCCAACAATTCAACCTGCTGAGACCGTAAACCGGTTTCCTCCAGCAACTCACGATACATCGCTTCTTGCGGTGTTTCGTCAGAGTTCATACCACCCTGGGGAAATTGCCAGCCATCACTGTTGCTGCGTTGCGCCCAGAAAACCTCGCAATCATTATTCATGATCACCATGCCAACATTAGGTCTGAATCCATCCGGGTCAATCATATCTCTATTGTATTAACTTTAGTTCCAGCCAGCTATATTGAAGACACGTTATACGTGCGATAATTTACCGCCATGTTAATCAATCCTGCCAAATGATTCCAACCACAATTCGTCGATTACTGCTTTTTTTATTACTGCTGCTATCAGTGGGAAGCATTTTCTTTGCCAGCGCAACAGGATCAGTTTCACTGGAATGGCAAGAGTGGCTTGGCGCAATTCAGAATGCAGACAGCCAACAGGGTGAATTGGTCTGGCGTTTACGTCTGCCCCGTGCCATGGCAGCCTGGGTGGTTGGGGCAATGCTCGCCATGTCCGGCTGCCTGATGCAGGTCCTGCTACGCAATCCGCTGGCAGATCCATATGTTCTGGGTGTGTCCGGCGGTGCTGCATTTGCCACCTTACTCGGTATGGTCTACGGCATCACTGTGGTTTTCCTGCCATGGCTGGCTTTACTTGGTGCGCTGGTATCGGTACTGATCGTGTTCGGACTGGCACGCGGCACTGGTCCCTGGAGTGGCACACGCTTGCTGTTAACCGGCGTGGTAACCGCTTCCGGCTGGGCTGCGATGATCAGCCTGATACTTTCACTAAGCCCGGACAACAGCCTGCGCAGCATGTTGTTCTGGCTAATGGGTGACCTGAGCTATGCCTCGCTGCCACCGTGGTCGTTGCTGGTACTGGCATCATGCTTCATCCTGACCCTCGGCCTGGCACGCAGCCTGAACGTACTGGCTATGGGGGAAACTACTGCTCGCTTACTCGGTGAGCCGACCCGTAACCTGCTCTGGCTGGTTTATCTGCTGGCTTCGATATTGACAGCCACGGCGGTCTCCATTGCCGGCAGTGTCGGTTTTGTAGGCCTGATCGTGCCACACCTGATGCGTATGCTGGTTGGTTCAGATCACCGCATCCTGATCCCTGCAGCCACTCTGTTCGGTGGTTTGTTCCTGGTTTTATCCGACACCCTGGCACGCACCATACTCAGCCCGCAGCAATTACCGGTTGGCGTAATCACGGCATTGCTCGGAGTGCCACTGTTCCTGTTACTACTCAACCGGGCCAGGTTGAAAGGCGTATGAGGAGCCGTGGTTTATGAAGGCTAAACTGGTCTGTCGGTCATTGGACGTCAGCATTGCCGGCACCACGATTTGCAGCAAGCTGAATCTTGAGTTTGCAGAGGGACAATTCTGGGGCCTGCTGGGGCCAAACGGTATCGGTAAAACCACGCTGCTCAAGTGCCTGGCAGGATTAACACCAGCCCATGCCGGAACTGTGCTACTCGAAAATCAGGCAATAGACAAGTTACCCCGCCGGGCTATCGCACGACTTTTAGGCATGCTGCAGCAACACACCGTTTATGTATTTGATGCCAGTGTGCTGGAAACAGCACTCACTGGCCGGCACCCACACCTGGGTTATTGGGAGCGTGAAGGCGGTAATGACAAAGAAAAAGCACTGGAAGCGATTCGCGCAGTTGATCTTGAAGGATTTGAAGCCCGCAGCGTTACCGGTTTGTCCGGGGGTGAGGCCCGGCGTTTGGCATTTGCATCCCTGATGGTGCAGGAGCCGGCGATTTTACTGCTGGACGAACCCACCAACCACCTGGATTTGAAACACCAGATTCGCATCATGAACCAGGTAGAAATTCAGGTTAAAAACCAACAGCGTGTTGCCCTGGTCGCCTTGCATGATGTTAATCTCGCGGCCCGCTACTGCAGTCATATCCTGATGCTATTCGGGGATGGTGAATGGCGGGCTGGCCCGGTTAGTGAATTACTGAACCAGGACACACTGGAAAAATTGTATCAGTGCCCGGTTGAGTCAGTGCAGACATCAACCGGAAGAAGATTCCTGCCCGGCGGGTGAACCCTGCACCATTCCTTATCAGGTTTCACTTTCCTCATGTCTGGACCCTTCACATTGTGTTTACATAATGCGATACAAAGCTACTCCAACCAGGATATTCAGCCAATTGCCAAATTGAACTAATAAATTCTTCTGCTTCAGTTTTTGACCAGCCCAGATTTTTAAATGCATAAATTGAATAAAATGCGCTCACCCGAAAGTTTGCAGCACAATGAATATGTACTTTTTTGCCGGTAATGGCATTCATTTCTGCCTCAAAAGCCTCGAAATCAGAATATTTTGGTTTATCCCATTCAACAGGAATATACACATAACGTACGCCTGACCTTTCAAAATCGCCTTTTTCTCCTTTGACTGCATATTCAGATTCGTCGGGAAGCAAATTAATGACCACTTCATAACCTTCGTCTGACAGACTTTGCAAATTCACACCTTTAAGTGTTCCGGAGCAAGTCACAAGCCCGTTCACCTTCTTGAAATTATAGGCTTTCTTGATGTTCATATATTTTCCTGCAAAATGACCTTGTTAACGGGCCCAGTGTATTTAATTTTTCTTCTACACATAACGATCGCGCTGCTCGATTGAGGGCCTGTCATCGATCATGAGCTTATCCAGAACCCGCTGTGCCCGCTCCAGATCGGAACAATCCCGTGCTTCCAGCATTTCGCACTCATCCTTAATCATTTGTTCGATAGTGACAGGGTAGTGTTTGCAGTCATCAGGGCGGTCATAGTAAATGTCACAGACATATTTCTTTTGTTCCGGTAGTTGCCGCAACCATGGACACCGCTTCAATTGACGGCCTGTGTCTGGATCAAACCAGATATTTCCTTCACTGACAAATCTAAATATATTGGGCCGAAATACTTCCCAAAATTCTATTTCGTTTTCCGATGCAGATAGCCCGCCATCACTATAGCGTTCGCAACATTTTCCGCATTGATTACAATCTTTCACACCAATTATTACTCTAGCAGGCTTGAAAACTTAACGTCTTGTGTAAACGGTGCCAAACCAGTGACTCCAGGCCATCCACAACGCTTGGGGATATTAAAGACTATGATCAACAAACAAAAATATCCAACCCCTTGCACCCGTAGATATCTCTTTTTACTTTACCATGCAAAGCTAGCGTACTTTGCTTACTTCTATTCCTGATCTCTTTTTTGCATTTGAAGTGCAAGCATGCGCCATTGGCCTTCTCGTTTCACGTAAGCAGATGTGTACCTGAGAGATGAAACAACGTCTTCCTTTCCAGGCACTTCAAACTGTAAATCTGCTGTTCCGAAGATGAACGCAATGTTGCCTTCAATAAGAACGGACCTCTCGCGAAGCGTCTGCCCCACCATATTCATCTTTAGTACATTTTGAATTAGGTCTTCCTTGCCAGTGGTCGTTCCTTTACTGGAGTTATACATGAATCGATCATCAATCAATCGGCGCAGTGCGGGTTCGTCCCGGTTCACCTCAGCTGCAACGTACTCATCCTCGGTCGCTAATACGCGCTGCTGTTCAGCCTGCGAAATTGTAGAGTTCAGGATTTGAGCCTGTGCGGTGAAGGAACTCAGGATGGTCACTGCGAGAGTTGTGGCAAGAATTATGATGCGCATTTTATCTGAACAAACGTATTCGTTAAACGATGCTGTTAAGCATCCGGTGGAGCCAGCTTGCTGGTGGTACGTACTTTAACGTTTGCCTTTTTAGCTTCAACCTTCTTTACTCGAATTTTATTGCCTCCGATAGTTTTATTGTTGAGATTTTTAATTGCGCTTTTAGCATCTCCGACCTTTGGCATTTCAACAAAACAAAAGCCTTTAGATTTGCCATTAACTTGATCAATGACTAAATTGCAAGATTGAACTTTGCCAAACGCTTCAAATATAGTTTTTAACTCTTCCTCTGTGGTTAAACGATCTAAGTTGCGTGCTAATAATTTCATATTCATTCCAAAAATAGGCTATTCATCAAGGATACGTTTTGTTAACTGGATATCCCTCTGGCTATATAAATGCCTCATCCTTGCCCTAACAGGTATTGTTCAAACTCGGCGCGGGTGGATTCGGGTACATTCTCCAATGAACGTCAGCAGATGATCGCGATTAGAGGTTTGCTGTTGGCCGAGTAGAAAAGCGCTCTGGTCGACACCGTCGATGGGGCGGTCATTCGGTATTTTAGCACCGATGATCGTTGCCAAAGTCGGAAAGAAGTCGTGAATCGCAAACATTTCATTGGAAACGCCGGGTTTGATCCGCTTCGGCCACTTGACCATACCCACTGTGCGGATAGAACCCTCATAGGCATCGCCGAGTTCGCCTCGGAAAGGACCAACGTCCCCCGCATAGAGTTCGTCGAGCGAACCGCCTGTGACGGTGGGCCCGTTGTCAGAGAGGAACATCACGATTGTGTTGTCTTCAATGCCTGCTTTTTTAATAGCGTCGAGAACTTCGCCAGTGCGCTGGTCAAGTTCCACAACGCTGTCGCCGTACTTGCCGATTCCGGATTTGCCGGCAAATTCCGGTCCGACATCATTGGGGAAGTGCGGACGCGTCCATCCCACTATCAGGAGGAAGGGAGATTTCTCTGCAGCCTGTTGTTTGATGTAGTCGACAGAAGCTTTCGCGATGTCTTCCTCAATTTGCTTTCGGTATTCCAAGTCGTAGGGGCGAATCTTTTTGGGGTCGCCGGTCCCTTTTGCCTCGAGGATTGAATATTCCATCGCCTTGCGAAACTGCTCGGACGTTCCAGCTTCCCTCATTTTGGGATCGTAAAGGACCACGTCGCTCGTTCCGGAAAATCCAACCAGCCATTGGTCAAACCCTTGTTTCTGGGGCTGGCTCTTCGGCTCGGCATCAAGATGCCACTTACCGACGTAGGTGGTTTTGTAGTCGGCGCTTTGGAACAACTCACCCAGCGTCACCTCTTCCGGCTGCAAGGTGTTCACACCGCCGGGAGCGATGATCAGTGAGAGTCCGGCACGAATGGAATAACGGCCGGTCAATAACCCGGCGCGGCTTGGGGTACAGCCCGGCTCGACCAGAAGCTGAGTAAAACGTATCCCCTCCGAAGATGGCCAATCGTTGCCGTTGAGTCTGGGTGACTGTTGTTGCGTTGTCGCACTCAGGTGTTCTATCCAATTGGCAATCTGCCTGTGTTATCAACAACGCCTCCGTGTTCGGCCCGTCACCTCCAGCGTCCGCATTCCTGCTTAGCCGTTGTGTGGTGCCCGCCTCCGTCGAGACGCTTGTGAACCCCAGCTCACTTTTAACATTTTTCATGCACATTAAAGACTACTTCACCCCTTCGCAATCAATAGCGCTTTTAACCACTATTAACCCCAACAGACCTTACTGCTGGTCGGCTCAGTTTTATCCTCCACACCATTACTGGGCTTCACAGGCTGTGCCTTAATCACTACTACGGGTTCATCTGCCACCTCACACCAACACAAGTCTTGAATCACTTCTTGAACTTATGCTTCCAGCTACATATACCGCTGGAATCGATGCCAGGCTTCCTCGGTTACTACACCGGTCCCGGTTAGAAATGCCACCCTCAAACACAGTGTTGATCTGACTGAGTATCGGGCTTCGCGCTATTTTGCACGCTTACCCACCAACACTGCCGAAACAGGTTTGCTTTCGCTGTGTACCTCTAACTTCCTATGGCTTCCTTCAGACCCCACCGTTGGCCAGTGACGCCCTTGCCATTCAGATTATCTTCCCCTCAGTCGGGGTGATTCTGCTTTCTTGCAAGCAGACGGGTTTGCCGGCTTCGCCGAGCAAAAAAAAAGAGCCAGGCATATGCCTGGCTCCCGGGTTTGTAAAAACTTCAACTGCTGTTTTTAGAAGTTGTATCTCAACCAGAAACGGAAGAAGGTTTGAGATCCAAAGGCCTGCCTGTCATCGTCTTGAAAGATTAAGGCTGTAAATGTGCTGATATGCTTGCCAATAGGTCTTTTATATATCAATTCATATTCCTGGTAAGTACCTTCCCCACCAACACCTAATCCGAATACTGAACCCAAAGCAGCAGGGCCAAGATCAGAATTAATATAGGCAGCTACCCAAGTGCCACCAAGGCCCTTCATGGAACCCGCCAGTTTAAAGGTATCAGAATCCATCTTAATCGTATTTTGGTTAAGCACTGCTTGTGTGTAAAGTGGCGTTTTAACACCAGCGCCAGCGAGGTTTGCTATTCTGAGCGTACCATCACCTACTGAAGAGTATGCCAATGAGGCATTGACCGGACCAATTTTGCCGGCAATCTTGGCGCCCCATGCATCGTTATCTTCAGGAACAGCCGCACCGCCGATTGAACCAATCTGGAATCCCAGGGTGAAATGTTCAGCCTTGTATCCGGCATCAAACCAGAGGGCATCCGCATTACCAGCGGCCGTTGCGTCAGGAAGAAAGTAATAAGTACCTGTCAACGTCAAGTCTCCGATAGACTTGTTCTGAACGGTAACCATGTGAGCAGCATCGGAGTCATAGAACTTGTTAAAGTCATTGAGGTCCCCGACGGAGTTATTTCTTCTCGCCACATAAGCGTATACCAGCGTAGTATCGGGAAGAGAAGAGTTGACCACCAAACCGGCGTCGAAGGAGTTCTTGAACATGTTCCAGCCTTCGGAGAAAGCGAAGGGAGAAAGTGACTTTGGAAGGTTCTGACGGAATACCTTGAAACTGGTATTGGAAAGGCCGTAGGTCAGGTAACCCTGGGTGATCGCACCACCCGTATTCCCACCGCCATTCTGTGGAGGAGCAAAGACAATACTATTGTGCATGCCAAGCGTAGAAATACCCGAAAGTTCAAAGCCGACACCGACACCACCGACCAGATCCTTATTGGTACCTGTGAACTGGATGCCTCCAGCGCCTCTTGCCCAACCGGAAGTCTGAGACGGAGGGCCCTGGTCAAACAAGCTGCCATCCCTGTAACCGTCGGCTGTCTGGTAATAAATGAGTGCCTGGCCTTTAAAATCCCATGCAGGCTTTGCCTTTTCCTTTTCTTCTGGCTCATCTGCGGCGAGCGCACTGCCAGCAAACATCAAAGCCGAAATTACGATTGATTGAAACATAAATTTTTTCATTTGGTTAGCCCCTTGAGCTGTAAAAACCTAACTGCGAGGATACTGAAACCCCAGTAAAACAACTTGACACAGATCAACACCAGTAAAGAAAGTTAAAAATACATTAAAAAAGTGCCAATTACAAACTTAGTGGAGCGGGTGATGGGAATCGAACCCACGTAGTCAGCTTGGGAAGCTGAAGTTCTACCATTGAACTACACCCGCATCTTTGGAGCCTCTGAACAAGCTAACCATCACCTTTCAGCTTATCACTCAACTTGTCCATAAATCCCTTTTTCTTTTCTTCCAGCGCCTCATTAACACCGGCTTTAACCGCTGCCTCGATAATGCCGTTTACCAGTTCCCTGGTGATTTTTTCAACTACAACATCTGCTGTCACACCACCCTGGGACCGGCCAATACCGGATAGTTTAATCGCGGGCAAGTTGAGCTCTACTACCTCACCCGGTTTAGCTGCAGAAGTAGCTTTCACGTGTCCGCCGCTAAATGAAAACTGATCGATGATCATTTTCAGATCCCCACTTTCAGAAGTGCCGGTTTCTTCACTCGAGCCAGTTTCCATGTTGTCCAGAAGGGTCAACATATTACTTCCCCCGGCCTTATCAGCTTCGTATGATATTTGTGGGTTCTGAATTCGAATCGATTCAATTACCAGCACATCCTGGCTGAGGGACTCAACATCCAGGTCAACCTCGATGCCTTCCATTTCCAGAAGCTTCGCACTGGAATAACCATCGGGATTGGCAATCGTTACACCACCGACGCTCGCCTTGCCTTCCTTAATGTTGATCACAACACCAGAAACAGTCACCTTTGTTTTCAATACGTCCGAGCCGACATCTTCAATTACACCCGCAACAATGCTGTCGAGATTGGCCACGACCTGCCATAAAAACACCACCAGGAATAGAAAAATACCACCGAAAATAATTACTAACTTTTTGTTCATGACTTTTTCATCTCTTATATTCCAATTTAAAGCGATTAGTTAATCAAACTTGCCTAACACTTCAGCCAACTCATCCCGATAGTGTTTCCAATCACCGGATCTGGCTGGTGACCGGGCCGTTGCCGAGTTGAAATGCTCTGCCACTGCCAAATCCGGCTCAAGCCCCAATGACTCCTGCAGTGAACCAAGTACCTTTTCAGGGTTATCACACAACTCATCGTAATCGATTCCCACCAGATTCAGCGGCAACGAAGTGCGGCATTTTTGTAGCAGTTCCAATTGAGACTGGTACTGGCCTGCCATTAACTCCAGTTCCTGGTAGCCGGTCTGCAACCATGTAATTGCCATGTCGCGGGGTTCGCGCGTCAGCACGACGACCGTGGTTCCCGGAAAATACCGCGCGATAGCCGGCAGCATCTCTGCTGTCAGCCATTGGGTATCGATCACCCGCAAATCCTCCGGTGGTTGGTCAGTCAGGCCTGCGGCCTTCCAATAGTGGCGACGACTCATTCTGATATTGGATTCATCAAGACCTCCAAGACCATTTGCACCCTGCCGGTCCGTGAGCCTGACCCGGCGATTCCGTTGTTCCGAGGGCTCATCCAGCAGGAATATTGCCTTGGGATTCTTTTGTAACGCGCCTAGCAAGCGGTTACGACCGGACCCCGGCCAGGCAAACACGAATACGGCCTGACCGCGTTTATCTTCCGGCGGAGTTTTCGGCCAGTTTTCCGTTACAGCAGCGTCCATCGCCGAAGCGGGAAGTTCACCGCCAGACTCACCTCCGTAGTATTGCTCCACAATCTGGGTGACCGCCGCTTTCCGGTCTGCCAGTCCACGATATTCCATCACCGCACTTTTGTAATCGCCTGCTTGTTCAAGGGCAGCCGCGAGCAATATCTGTGCCTGGCGCGCATGCCCGGGGCCAATGTCCTGCCGCTTGAGCAGTTGCTGCAGCAACTCAACTGCCTGGTCATCACCCGTGTCATACATTTGGCGGGCACGGAACAGTACTGCATCAGGCAGCGGTTTATCCATCGCCAGCAGAATTTCCAGTTGTTCTGCCGCCCCTTCCCTGTCATCACATTCCTGCAAGGCCCAGGTCAGCATCAACCGCGTTTCAGGCGAGATGTCTATACTTGTATCGTTCTTCAATGGTTCCAATGTTCTCAAGGCTTGTTCTGCATCACCTTTTTGCATCAGCGCCATTGCCAGGCGCACTGTCACCTGCTCCGACTCGAAATCAGCCTCCAGCAGGCTGTACAACTGCTCCACTGCCTGATCAAAGTGGCTACTTTCCATCAACATCTCTGCATACCGAATCACCAGGTCATGACGATCCGGTGCCAGTTGTACCGCCTGTAACATGACGCCCAATGCATCTTCCGTGTTGCCCAGCAAAGACTCCACCTTGACCAGCCCCATCAATATTTCGATATTGATGCGACCCAGATTTATAGCTTTATAGAAGTTTTCTTTCGCATCCCTGATCTGGCCAGCGTTGAGCTGGGCACATGCCAGCCAATCCTTGAATTCTGCAGTTTCAGGCTCGGCCTTTGATGCATTTTCAAAACACTGGACCGCAAAGCCGGCATTACCTGCTGCCAGCAAAGCCCTTCCAAAACAAAACTGCGCCTGGACGCTTTTCGGGTCCAGCTTCACCGCTTTCTGCAGATGCTTGATGGCATCGTCGTGCTGGCCCTGCTCAAGCAACGCGATACCGATAAATATCAAGGCCTGCACATTATCCGGTTCAATATTCAGCGCGATCATCAATGAATGTTCTGCCGCCTTGAAGCGGTTCTGGCGAATCTCCAGGAAGGCCAGCCCGTTGCGGGCATCAACGTTGTTCGGGTCAAGCCCTGCCGACTTCAGAAAATTCACTTCTGCCTCGTCGTAGTCCGGAATGCCCAGTTGCATATTTCCCAATGCAAAATACAAGGTTGCATTCCTGGGCTGTGCCTTGATGGCCTGCTGTAATAATTCGATGGCCTCCCAGACATCACCCTGATCACGGCGTGCCAGCGCCAGGTGAAATAATGCCTCGGTATTCATCGGTGATTTTTCAATGATGGGGCGCAAAATATCCTCCACCTGTTTGAATTTACCCTGCTCCAATAATTTGATCGCTTTCTTAATCATGCTGTATGCCTGCTATTTACCTTGTCTGTAACTGGAACCGGTCTTTTTGCGCTTTGCAGCACACGTTCAACGATAAGATCATCCGCCCAACTCTCCATTTTCCAATTTTTCAAAAATGCACAATGACCGCCAAAACGTGCCACCAGTAATTCAATATTGTCATTTTCCGGCAAATCACTGAAGTCTGACACCGGTACAACCGGGTCGTC
>Ga0164313_10000497_pt1 | contig 31819 bp, 28 predicted proteins | sample GuaBasSedimGuay4_FD_113735 | JGI IMG/M metagenome (GOLD analysis project Ga0164313, IMG submission 113735) | Subseafloor sediment microbial communities from Guaymas Basin, Gulf of California, Mexico - Guay4, Core 4569-4, 0-3 cm | ecosystem: Environmental > Aquatic > Marine > Hydrothermal vents... | reverse complement strand
GTGAACTCGTAGGGATGAGGACGCTGGTTGATGGCGTTGATCTCATCATGCTTGATTTCGAGCCAGCGGCGGATCAATGACTCGGGGAAAACATCGTCCCTGACCAGGAACTGATGGTCCTTCTCCAGCGCGTCGAGCGCGTCGGCCAGGGACCGCGGCAGGAAATCCTCATTGCGCGAGGCGTCCCCGGGGGAATCCTGGGGTGTATAACCGGCCTTGATGGGATCAATCTTATTGATGATGCCGTCCATCCCCGCCATCAGGATTGCCGAACAGCAGATGTAGGGATTGGCCGTCAGGTCGGGCGGCCGGTACTCGATACGCCGCATCTGGGGATCCGAGACGTAGCTGGGAATGCGGATCGCCGCCCCCCTGTTGCTGCGGCCGAAGGTGCGCACGGTGGGCGCCTCGAAACCGGGAACCAACCGTTTGAAGCTGTTGGTGCTGGGGTTCGTGAAGGCGCAAAGGGCATCGGCATGTTTAAGAATTCCACCGATATAGAACAAGGCATCCTCGGAAAGGCTGGCATACCCATCTTCTTTGTTGAAAATGTTTTGCCCGTTTTTCGTAAGAAATTGATGAAGGTGCCAGCCGCTGCCCGCGTTGTCCATCAGGGGCTTGGGCATGAAGGTCACCTTGAGCCCGTGACGCTCGGCGAGATTGAACAGGATGTACTTGGTCAGGACCGCATGGTCACCAGTCGTGGGCAGATCCGCGAACCACCCTTCGATCTCCTGCTGACCCTGGGCGCCGCCCTCGTGATGATGATAACGAACCGGAATTCCGAAATCCGCCATGGCCGCGCAGACTTCATCACGGAAGTCGTCGTACCGGTCGAAGGGATTGCAGGCATGGTAGGCGTTCTGGAAAAAGGTTTCGCCACTTCGCACCCCGAAAGAACTGTCGTTCGCTTCGGTCAGAAACTCCGCTTCCTCGAAGATATGGAATTCGTATTCGGGCGCCCACTGGGAAACGTCGGCCACTCCGGAATCACGCATGAACTGTTCCGCCCGGCGGGCGATGTAGCGGCCGTCCTGGGGAAAGGGACTGCGTTCCTTGTCGGTCAACCGGGCTTCGGCGAACATGGTCAGTGTCGGACGTTTGCGAAAAGGGTCCAACGCGGCGGTGCCCAGATCCGGCACCAGGACCATGTCGCTGTTTTCAACTTTCAGGAATCCGTAACTGGAACCGTCGAAGCCGATGCCTTCCAGACAGGAAGCTTCGGTGAACCGGTCGAAGGGAAAGGTGATGTGGTGAAGACGACCGGCCAGATCGAGCATTTTCAGATCGATGAATTCGATGCCCGACTGCTCGGCTTCCCGGTGAACTTCGGCAAACTTGTTGGTGTTCATGTTCCACCTCGTATGTGGTGACGTTGACTTGGGCCGGACCCGGCCCCGACTCGGGCGTCCGACCGGCCCGCGATCATGGTCCCCCAAATATATGTCGTGATCCGCCCCTCTTCCACACTGTCCTTGCCGCTGTCCGAACGGGGACATATTTTCGAACCCTGACCCGTCGGATCTGTCGCCGAAAGGACACGCATTGCCAAGTAAAAAGGTGCGCATCCACTTTGAAGGCAACACCCTGGAGTGCCGCCCGGGCACTACCGTGGCCGCCGCCCTGTGGGAAAACGGCGTCCGGCATCTCTCCCACTCCCCCAAATACGGCCGTCCCCGGGGCCTGACCTGTGCCAGGGGCCATTGCACGGCCTGTCTGATGCGAGTCGACCAGATCCCCAACGTCCGCACCTGCGAGCTTACCGTCCGGGAGGGCATGGAAGTCGGCCGCCAGGAAGCCGGGACTTTTTATGCCGCCCCCATGCAGAAGATCCTGGCCACCGGAAGCGCATTTTTTCCCGTTGGATTCTATTACAAATGGTTCACCCGGCCTCCATTTCTGAGCCGTCTTTTTTTGGACGGCATCCGGCCCATGACCGGGGTCGGCCGCCTTCCCGGCGGTGGTTCCCGGCCCCTGGCCCTGCCGCCGGTAACCGAAACCCCGGCTTCCGGTGCCCCCACAGCCACGGACCTCGGTCGGTTCGACACCGTTGTGGTTGGCGCCGGACCCTCGGGCCTTCATGCCGCCGCCACGGCCACCGGACGTGTGCTGATCCTGGATGACCATCGCCTTCCGGGTGGGCAGCGCCACGGCGCGTTGCGGCGCCTGGCCGATCAACCCGACAGCAACCTGACCCGCTTCCCCGTATTGAAATCATTGCTGGATAGAATCGAAAAAGCGCGGAATCTTGCGGACACCCGGGACGATCTCACCTTCCTGGAAAGAACCAAAGCCATCGCCGGGTATCATCCCGACAGGCTTGTTTTGCGGCGGGACGACCTCCTGCAAACCGTGCAATTCGACAACCTGGTCTGGGCGGCGGGCGCCCTGGATACCCTGGGGCTATTTCCCGGCAACGATACCCCCGGCGTCATTGGCCCCCGCGCTTTGTACAGATTGCTTGTCCGGGACGGTTTGGGCATCGAGGGCCGGCAGGTCCTGGTCATAGGAAACGGTCCTGATTTTTGGCTCAGCGCGGCCCTGCTGGATACAACAGGTGCAAAGTTCTCCCTGGTTCCAACCGGTGATGGCGGCGGCGATGAAATTTCCGCGGCCGTGGACCTCCAATGGCCCCTCAACACCGGATTGACACTGGATGGGATTTCGGAACGCGGGGAAGGACGTCTGCAGGCATCGTTTGTCGCGGGATCACCCGGAGCCGGGGAGGTCGGTACGAGGCTTTCCATGGAAGCTGATCTGGCCGTCATCTGTGGCCGCGGCAAACCCGCCTACGATATCCTTTACCAACTGGGCGCCAACCTGAAGCTTCAGCCCGACCTCGGAGGATTCACCCTGCCCCTGTCCGACGACCCGAATGACGGCGAATATGTAGCCGTTCTGTCGGGCGGATCGCGCCTGGTTGCCATCGGGGAGGCCTGTGGCGATTTACCCGGCCGGCACCATATTTCAGCGGACGGGGTGGAAAAGCCATGAGCAAATCCAAGGTGTTTCTCTGCTGCTGTGAAGACGTCACCCTGCAGGAGTTTCGGGACGCATTTACCGAGGGGTTTACGGAACTCGAGTCCCTGAAACGGTACACGGGAGTCGGCACGGGTTTCTGCCAGGGAAAGGGCTGCCTCAGTGAAGCGGCCGGGGAACTGGCGGCCTTGCGCGACATCCCGCCCTGTGATGTCCGCTTGACCAATATCAGGCCGCCCGCCGAACCACTGACTTTTGCCCAACTCGCGACCCTCGATGTCCCCGACCCGCTCGATGACCCCGGGAGTGACACATGATCCCCCTTTCCAGCGGGCCGATACCGGCCACCGCGGACGCGGTCATCATCGGCGGAGGCGTCAACGGCCTGACCACGGCCAGGGAACTGGCGCGCGAAGGCCTGAAAAACATCGTGATCCTGGAAAAGAATTACATCGGCAGCGGTTCGACCGGCAGGTGCGGCGGCGGCATCAGGCAGCAGTGGACCACCGAAGAGAATATCCGTCTGGCCCAGGAAAGCGTCGCGATGTACGAAAACATGTCGGCGGAACTGGGCTACCAGGTCTTCTTCCGGCAGGGCGGCTACCTGATGATCACCGAGAGCGAAGACGATCTGCCGGCCCTGCGCGATGCGGTGGCCCTGCAAAACCGCTGTGACGTGCCCACGGAATTCCTGCAACCCGGGGAATGCTTGAAGCTCGTTCCCGATCTCGACGTTTCCCACCTCAAGGGAGCCACCTTCTGTCCCAAGGACGGCACGGCCTATCCCTTCGCCGTCGTCTGGGGTTATGCCCGGGCATGCCACCGCGCCGGGGTTAAAATTTTCATCCGATCTCAGGTGACCGGTATTTCGGCGGATGACGGCCGGATCCGTACCGTGCACACCGACCGCGGGGACATCGCCACCGAACGGGTCATCAACTGCGCCGGGCCCTGGGCGCGCTCCATAGCCGCCATGGTCGGCGTCCAGCTGCCCAACAAGCAGGAACGCCACGAAATCATGGTCAGCGAATCGCTCAAGCCGTTCCTCGACCCCATGGTGATCTCAATCACCAACGGGATCTATTTCAGCCAAAGTATGCGGGGAGAGATCGTAGGTGGTATCGGTGACCCGAGCGAACCGGGGCTGAACGGGCCCTCCCACTTCGACACCCGCAGCCAGCTGCGTTTCGCCGTCAGATTCGCCAAGGCCCTGCTGCGATACTATCCCCGGGCCGGACAAGTCAGGATGATGCGTCAGTGGGCGGGCATGTACGACGTCACCCCGGATCACCGCCCCATCCTCGGTGGAGTGCCGGGCCTGGACGGCTATTACCACATCTGCGGATTCAGCGGGCACGGATTCATGCTCGGTCCGGTGACAGGACGGAAAATGGCCCGTTACATTTCCACCGGACAACCCGATGACATCATCACGAGTCTTTCGCTGGACAGATTTGAGAAAGGCGACCTCAAACCGGACGCCTTCGTGGTGGGATGAAAAATATCAGATCAAGTCGTCCAGCGCTTTATCCAGTTCAGCGAACTCGAACTTGAAGCCGGCTGCTTTCAGGACATTCGGGACCACCCGCTGACTGGCCAAAAGAACGCCGGCCAATTCTCCCAACGTCATTTTGAGGACAAAACCGGGTACCGGAAGGAAAGCGGGCTTGCCGACGGCACGTCCCAGCGCCCGGGCAAAATCCTTCTGCCTCGGGGGGTCAGGTACCGCTGCATTCACCGGCCCCTGAACATCTTTTTGATCCATGACAAATATGAGGAGTCGGGCCAGATCCCGGATATGGATCCAGGGAAAGTATTGTTTCCCACTGCCCAGTGGGCCACCCAGTCCCAGGCGAAAAACCGGCAGCATCCTGGCCAGGGCCCCGCCCTCGGCGGACAGGACCACGCCGATCCTGATCAAAGCCACCCTGACATTTTCACGTTCGGCTTTTAAGGCGGTATGCTCCCATTCCAGGGCCAGGCGGGCCAGGAAACCCGCTCCCGGTTCACTGTTTTCGCCCAGGGCGACATTGCTCCGGTTCCCGTAATACCCCACCGCCGAGGCGCTCGCCAGAACCATGGAACGATCACAGGCATTCAGGGCCTCCACCACATTTCCCGTGGTGGACAGCCGTGAGCGCCGGATCAGTTGTTTTCTGCGGCCGGTCCACAGTCCCGCGGCCACCGGCGATCCGGCCAGATTGATGACGCCCTCACAGGTCCCCAGCCGGTCCTGCCAGACTCCGGGCATGGTGGGGTCCCCCCCCAGGATTTCGACTCCCCCAGGAAGAACTTTCCTGGCACGCGCGGGATCACGGGTCAAACAAAGAACCTCATCCCCCCTGTCCCGCAGCATGGGAATAACGATCCGGCCCACAAGTCCGGTTCCTCCGGTGACAAATACTCTCATTCCCATCCTTTTGTGCACGCCTGTTCCCGGATTCCTGATGGCCGGACGCCCGACTGGAGGATGGACCTTACTCCAGCGACCGCACCATGTCCAGCAAGCCGGTTTGCCTGTGGCGCCATTTGTCCTATTTTGGGCAGATCAACCAGAAAATCAAACCGGCCGGGAGCCACCATGGAATACCAGAATTTTGATTGTGAGATCGCAGACGGTTGCGCAACAGTTCGCATGATCGGACCGGGCGCCCCGAACATGGGCGATCTGTGTGACGAGTTCGTGGACCTCATGCTCCGGCTCGAGGAAGACCGGGCCGTGCGGATGGTCCTTTTCACCGACGGAGATCACAGCTTCGAACTGCATCACAATCTCGATGACCTTTCGGAGGCCCACCCTAACGACAAAGGCTTCGAGATCCTGGCCGCCGATGAAGAAATATCCCGCCGCATCGTGACCATGATCGGCGAAACGACCAAACCCGTGGTCGCTGCCACCCGCGGGGACATCCGTTACCTCGGCCTGGGCTTTTTCATGGCCGCGGACATCCGTCTGGCCTCGGACAAGGCCAGCTTCACCACCCAGGACATGTCCGGCGGACTGTTGCCCGGTTGGGGCCTGTTGCATATCCTGCCCCGCCTGATCGGTCCCGGGCGCAGCCTGGAATACCTGTGGTCCGGACGAACGGTCGGCGCCAGGGAAGCCTATCAAATGGGACTGGTCGACCGGCTCATCGATGATGATTTATGGGAAGAGGAAATCGACCGGTTCACCAACCGTATGCGGCGCCTGCCCCAACCCGCGGTCCAGTTGACCAAACTCGGGATCCAGCAAGCGGCCAACCTGGACCTGACCGCCATGCTTTCGGTGGAATGGGAATCCCAACAGCAGTGCTGGACTTCGCTGGAAACCTCCGAAGGGTTGCGTGCCTGGCAGGAGGGCCGGGACCCGGAACTGGAAGCCACCACGTTTGATGAAGACGAATAAATCCCGGACATTACAAATAAAACGGCCGCCCAGAAGGCGGCCGTTTTATTTGATACCGCTGGAACAGCGGCGGTAGGCTGCAAAGCCGTTCAGTTTTACCGGAACAGGCTCTTCACGCTGCCGAAGGAGCTTTCTTCCACGCTAACGACCCAGCAATCGCCGTTCATCGTCAGCTGAGGAATAACACCACTCTGATCCAGGGGATCGCCAAGGGCGTTGTGCAACGCCACACCAGCGCTACCGGAAGCTTCCAAATAGGCCGGAGGGCCATTGATGGGATCGATCAGACTGAAGTAGACACCTTCGATGAAGACGTAGCTAGGCTGGCCGATGTCATTGTAGAAGCTGTTGACCATGTACTCCAGCTCACCAACAACAACCGCGCCGTCAACCACTAACAAAGGAGTTCCCAGGCCAACGAGATGCTCGTCGGGACGGGTACCAGCGTCAACGCCGTCGCCATAAAAGGCAAAACCAAGGTTCAGCAGGTTTTCGAACGAGAATCTGCCTTCCCAACCCCAAACCTCGTTATTGGTCAGTTTGGACAGGACGATAAAGGCAGTGAAAGGGGCGTCTTCGCCGACAGTGCCGCAGCTAGTGCCATCAGCCAATTCCAGACCGATGTTATTACTGTAGCCGGGGTCCCCGGCAAACGCGGTCCCGGTAAGGGCGAAAGCCACCAAGGTCAAGACAAGAACCATCTTCTTCATTTTGTCGCTCCTCTGATGAGTGGAGAGTTAATTTTGGGGCTTTCCCCTAGCGAACGAAATCAACCTTGTCGCAAGATTATATCATAACCGCAGATCAATTACACGAAAAAATGTGGGATTGTTTTTCTTTTTTATCAATAGGCTTTCAAAACCGGGAAACGCCAAAACCAGCATAAACACTTTTATTATAAATAGTTAACTTCATTATTCCGGGATTTTGATATTATACTGAATACTAGGAGATCAATTTCGAGGGTTTATTATCCTGTTTCATCCCTGAATGACCACAAAATTCCATTGTCGTAAAATCAGAAAAAACTGGCTTCCTTTCCCTCCTAAAATGATAGTTTCCATCGAGCAAACACTACAATCAACCTGTGACGGCCCGCCTCGCCAACCCTGCGGAGGTTTTACAGTGAAACCGGTGTCCCCCATTTACTTCATGATTGTCCTGGTAATGATGGCTACGGCTGTCAGTGTTTTCGGCGCAACGCCCGACCGCGACCACGACATTGTTCCCGAAGACTATTTCGACCTGATCAGTCTGGGCAATCTGGCGGTATCGCCCGACGGCAAAACCATTGCCTACACCGAAAGCCGCTGGGGGAAGGAACAGGAAGGCCGCCACCGCGAGTTGTGGACTGTTCGGCGCGAAGGGGAAGACCCCGTTCGCCACACCTTCGACAGTTTTGGTGTTTCGGAAGTGGACTGGTCGCCGGACGGAAAAGCCGTCTACTTCCTGGGCCGGGACAAGGCTGGACGCGATACGCCTCCCCATGACGGCAGCCGCCAGGTCTGGCGCCTTGTTCCGGGCGAAAGCGGACCCACCCCCGTGACCCGGATCCCTGACGGCGTTTCCTCCTTCAATTTGTCCCACGACGGAAACGCTCTGTATTATACAGTCGGAAAAGAGGAAGTGACCGGAGAATGGAAAGACCTTCGTAAAAAATTCAAGGACCTCGAATACGGCCACGGGGTGACGGAGTTCACCGAGATACGCAAACTCGACCTGCGCTCCTGGCGTGACAAAGTTGTCCTGCCGGCAGACCGTGTGATCTGGGAAATGACCCTTTCGCCTGATGGAACCCGCCTGGGCATGGTCACCACCAGCGACAACGAATTGATCTTCATGGAGGGCTGGTCCCGGGTCGAGATCCTGGACCTCGCCACCGGCGCCATCACCCCCGCCACGGATCAGCAATGGCGCGCCGACCACCCTTCCCCGTACGGTTGGATCGACGATCTGGCCTGGTCCGGCGACAGCAAGGCGCTGGCCTTCGCCATCTCCTACGACGGATTCGCCACCCGAATCTGGATCACCGAAGAATCCGATGGCGCCTGGGGCCTGCAACCGGTCCAGCGGCCGGACATGGTCTCCTACGCCGGTTCCATGCGGTGGAAGGGCACCGACCGCACTTTGTGTTATCTCGGTGAAACCATGGGCCGGATCCATGTCTACGGTACGGACAAGGTCGGCCGCGGCGATCAGGGAAAAACAAGGATCCTGGCCGGTGGCGACATCGTGGCCGGATCCTTCGCCTTCGATCAGAAAGGCGGGAACCTGACCACCGTGTTCGAGACCATCACCGACGGCAACGACATCTATAGTGTTAACGGTCCCGAAAAATTCGAGCGGTTGACCCGGGTCAATCCCCAGATCGACACCTGGAAACTTCCCCAGATCAAGCATGTAAGCTGGCCCGGGGCCGATGGAGACCAATGCTACGGCATCCTCGAACTACCGCCGGAGTACAAGGATGGCGACGGTCCGCTTCCGACCATCATCGAGTTGCACGGCGGACCCACCTCATCGACCAAGTATCGCCTGCGTCTGTGGATCTACGGCCGGGCGCTGATGGCCAGCAACGGCTATGCCCTGCTCAGCCCCAACTACCATGGATCGACGGGATACGGGGATGAATTCCTGGCCAAGCTTATCGGTCGCGAAAACGATATCGAAGTGATCGACATCGCCGCCGGTACCCGCTGGCTGATCGATCAGGGTATCGCCGATGCGGAACGGATCGGTGTGAGCGGCTGGAGCAACGGCGGGTATCTGACGAACTGCATGATCGTTGCCGAACCGGATATGTTTGCCGCAGCGAGCAGCGGCGCGGGCGTGCTGGACATGGTGATCCAGTGGGGCACCGAGGACACGCCCGGGCACGTCATCAACTTCGTGGAAGGCCTGCCCTGGGAACAGGCGGCCCATTACGAAAAGGCTTCGCCCCTTTACAATCTGAACAAGGTCAGGACACCCACCCTGATCCATGTCGGCGGGAACGACCCCCGGGTCCCCCCGGCGCACAGCCGGGCTCTGTATCGGGCTCTGAAACACTACCTGAACGTGCCGACGGAACTGGTGGTCTATCCGGGCGAACCCCACGGTTTGACGACCCATGAAAACCGCCTGGCCAAGATGAAGTGGGATCTGGCCTGGTTCGAAAAATACCTCCTGGGCAAGGCAGGGGAGACACCAGCCCAGGATTGAGATCAGGTTGAAGTTTGCCATTAAAGGGCCGGGCAGAGTACTGCCCGGCCTGTTTATGATCAAAATCCCACTATTTCCCTTGTTAATTCCCCAACCAAACCTGTTATAAATTTATCTTGTACAGGGCAATCCCGCCTCATATCCTAGCCACTGGTCAACAACCGTTTACTCCGTCCGTGGAGGTTTTACATGCTGCGTCTCATTCTACCCGTTGCGGGAATTCTCCTGCTGAGCCCGGGTATCGCGGCAGGCGGCGTTTCTTTCGTCGATGCGTTCGATGTTCCCGATGGCGCCGGCTATGTCGGATCCGAGACCTGTCTCGACTGTCATGATGATGTCGGCGAATTCTACGCCAACTCCCCCCACTCCCCCGAACGCGGACTTGCCATTCCCGGCACCGGGATCGCGGGCTGTGAAGCATGTCACGGACCCGGTAGCCTTCATGTGGAAGAAGAGGGTGACGGTTTCATCATCGGACCCGAGATCCTGGCAAACCAGGGCCAGGGCGTCAAAGTGGCCATGTGCACCCAGTGCCATACCGACCAGGGCCTGGAATGGACCGGCGGCCCCCACGCGGGCACGGACATCTCCTGCGCCAATTGCCACACGGACCAGGTGCATTTCGCCGGCGGGGTCACCCCGGTCTCCGAATTCAGGAACAAGGGCGAATTCTGCCTGCAATGCCACCCGGCCCAGGTTACGGATTTCAGGCTTCCCTTCCGTCATCGTGTCCTCGAGGGCCAGATAGACTGCCAGGATTGCCACAATCCCCATGCGGATTTCGACCAGACGGCCTGGAACGGTATGAACAGCGTTTGCCTGGAGTGCCATGTGGAAATGGAAGGGCCCTTTGTCTACGAACACGATGGAGTTTCGAGCGAGGACTGCGTGACCTGCCATAGGCCGCACGGCTCGAATCACGACAAGCTGCTGATCACCGAATCCAACAGCATGTGCCTTCAGTGCCATTTTGAACAAGGGTTCAACGCCGGAGATGGCTGGACTTTTGACGGCAACAGGGGCCACACCAACCGCCTGACAAATGAAGCGCGCTGTTATGACTGCCACACCGAAGTGCACGGATCGAATACTGATCCGAACTTCAAGGACCGGTAAAGGAGTACGACCATGAAGATGAAAAGGACGACGACCGCAACGGTCCTGGGCCTGGCGCTTCTGGCGTTCGCCTTGCCCACGTTGGCGGAAGAAACCGTAGACCTTCCGGCCCAGGCCGAACCCATCTGGGCCCCGACAGGTGATGTTATCGGCCAGGACAACCACGGGACGGCTACATTCCAATCCAAGGACCCCCACGGCAACGAAGCCAAGGGGGCCGAGGACTGGCAGCTGGTCCAGAAATATTCCGGCCAGGGACTGTTCGGATATTTCCGCACCCAGGAAAACGGTTCGCAGTATTGGCTGCGGGGTTACGGCGACAACGCCGGCACCGGCGGCCTGGTCGGCAAATTCGACCTTGGCGGCAACATTCCCGGCCAATTCAAATGGAACATCGACTTTCGGGATTTCGACTACTTCTACGACCGCACCAGCGAGATGCGGGCGCCGGGCTTCGCGGCCCCACCACCTCCCCCGGAACTCGAGGGTTTGCCCAAACTCAACTGGCGGCGGGCTTCGATTCGGGCCGACTACCGATTGTCCGACCAGTTCTCGCTGGTCGGCGGGTTCAACCGGAAATGCCGTATTGGTGATAAAGGCAGCCTGCTGCGGGGCGATACCGGATCGTCGGTGCCCGGCGCGAAGCTTTTCGACACCACCACCAATGAATTCTGGGGAGGAATCGGCTTCGCCACCGGCAGTTTCGGCTCTGATCTGAACCTGAGCTACCGCAGTACCGATGGGTCCCGCTCTCTCGAGGGCAGGCACGACTACACCGACGACCAGACGCGTTTCGGCGCCAAGCTGGGTGTCTCTTATGTCTTGAGCGATCAGTTCAAGCTCGTGGGACACGGGGCGACATCCAAACTGGAAAACACCGGCAGGGATAACGTGCTGGGCAACACCTACGACCTCAATGGTGAGACCACCACCAGCGCCGGGCAGATCGGTTTGTTGGCCCGGTTGGGGAAATCCGCCAACCTGGCCGCATCCGCGAATTTCCGCAATCTGGATACTGATGCCCAGACCAACCTGGCGGCGGATATCCAGCAGGCCACAACCCGTAAACGGGACAGCCAGGATTATCGGATCGGCATCAACTACCATGGGCTGTCCAAGACGCTCCTGCGACTGGATTACCGTTACGGCACCTCCAACCTGGACCAGACCGTGGCCGAGAGCGACGTTCCCGGCGGCACGCAGGTTGGGGATTACCAGGTGACCGACCAGAGCAGGACCCAGCAGGATCTAAGCTTTCGCGCCCGGTACCGACTCGGTATCGCGGCCACCATCAAAGCCAGGTTTGCCTGGCGAAATCAGGAGATTGACCAGCAGGGTCCGGTGCTCTCCAATCCTGGTAATGAGTTGACCTTCTGGATGGGTGACCGGGACCTGAACCGCTACCGCTGGGAACTGGCCCTGCGAATGCGCTTTGGGCGATGGGTCCGGTTCGACATCGGCCACCAGGCCATCGACCAGACCTACAAGCGCAAGGATTTCGGGATGAGCGAAACCACCTGGAATGCCAACCGCGGTTTCTCCAACTTGACCTGGACACCCGCTGGAGGCAGCCTGGACCTCTACGGAATGTTCTCCTACGGCGTGGAAAGATACGCTTTGACTACGGATCCAGTGCCGGCGGCGGACATGAACGCCATCGACTACGACGGAAGCACCATGCGCTTCAGTCCGGGTGCCAATTATCGGATCGGGGACAACCTCAGTCTCGAAGGCCACTATGAGGGTATCCGGTTCGAGGACACCGGCAACGATGAGGTAATCAAAAAACTGCAGGCCGATCATGACCGCATGCGTTTGAGGGCCGGCTATAAGCTCTCTTCCAGCGCCAAGTTGTCCGTATCCTACACACGGAATGAATTCGACGAAAACAGGTGGGACGATTACATCCATCACTTGTACGCTGTTTCGGTTTCCGGAACTTTCTGATATTCAGCATTTGAGGGTCCCTGCGGGGGCCCTCTTTTTTTTTGCCTTCAAGTGTGATTGAAACCCGCCAATCTCCTACTACTTCACTATGTTATTAAAAAAACAGATGTTGACAAACTTTTCACAAGGATCCATTTTCCCAAGTAGGTAAACGTTTCCTTACTGAACTGGGATGTGACAGTGAACCCCGTTAACGGATCCCCGAACCGACGCCAGCAGATCCTCGAAGAGGCCACACACCTCTTTGCCGCCAAGGGGTTCGAGGGCGCATCCATGCGCACCATCGCCAAGGCCTGCGGAATCACTGAAGCGGCCATTTACCGGCATTTTACCAACAAGAACGATCTGTATGAAAAGGTGATCATCGCCAAGGCTGTTCAGCACAACATCGCCGGACAATTGGAAGCCTTCTCCCCCGAATGGAATATCGAACGGGTATTGCTGGCCATCGCCGAACACATTCTGGCCATGGCCAAGCAGGATCCTGAGTTGATGCGCCTGATGGTCAACAACAGCCTCGAGCGTGGATCTTCGGTGGCCAGGGTCCTCTTCAAGGAAGTCCGGTTGCCCTACATCACCTACATGTCGTGTGAATTGACCAAACGCATTGCCGACGGCGAAATCCGCGACATCGACCCCCTGATTACCAGCCGCTGTTTTGTGGGCATGGTCATGGACTGCGCGCTGAACGTCGGAGTCTGGAACCGGATCGCCGGCGTGGATATCGCAGCAACCGACGTAGTGTGCAATAACGTCCCCATTTTCGCTCTCGGTCTTACCAAAGATTTCGGACCCGATAACCCCGTTACTCAACCAGGGAGAGCCTGATGAAACGATTCATCATCCTACCCATCCTTGCCCTGCTGGCGCTTGTAGTGCTGTGGGGATGTGAAAATGACACATCCAACGGCCCGGTAGGCAATGCCGGGACCTGTCTTGGCTGCCACGCGAGTGAGGATGCACTCAAGGCCGCCCTTCCCCCGGCCTCCGGCAGTCTGGTCGCCTACGTTGCCAAAGGCGGCGGCTGAGGCGGCGAAGTACCCCCGCTGGAAGCGTGGGAAAAAGTCATCATCACCGGCCCCAATGCCACCAAGTTCCTGACCAGCAACCACGGGCCGGATTTTGCCGGAACCGGTCATCATGAACTGAATTGCCAGGACTGCCACGCCGGTGCGGGTGACAACACCTTTGACGGTATGGCCGAGGCCCATGTGGGCCTGATCAGCGATCCCAGCGCCACGGGCACTCCATCGTGCCTGCCGTGCCATGAATCGGACGCTTGGAATTCGGCCTGCCAGGGTTGTCACTTGGCCGAGGTAACCGCCACGGCAACCAGCCTCCACACCAATCTGAATGGCGAAATCAAGGCTTTCGAGGATCGCGCGGGCCACTCGATCGATCAGGGAGGCTACCGCGATTATTTCGACAAGAAGTGTGGCGAGTGCCATACGACCTGCGGCCAATGCCACGTTTCGCGCCCTCACAGCGCGGGCGGCGGTTTCATGGGTACAACCGGCGACAGGTTCACCTATTCGGGTCACCTTTTCCGGCCAACTCCCAGCAATGAACAGCAGTGCATGGCCTGCCACGGGACCCGCATCAATTACGACTTCGAAGGCAAGGGCGAAGGCGTCACCATGGATATCCATCGCCAGACCGGGGTCAAAGACAGGTGTGAAGATTGCCACACCCAGTTGGAAATCCACGGAGACGGCAACACCTACGAACACCGGTACGCCATGGAAGAAATGCCCCGTTGCGAGAAATGCCACGGCCCGGGCCGGGATGACGAATGGGACAACAACTTCCACAACGCCCATGTCGACGGGTTTGTGGTGGGCGGCAACCTGCAGTGCCAGGTTTGCCACAGCCAGCCCTACCGGAATTGCACCAATTGCCACAACCTGAATGACGGGTTCGACATCGAAGAAGAAGAGGACGCCGAAGGAAATCCCGTCCTCTCCCTTAAAATTGCCAAGAACACCCTGCCGAAATCAATGCGCGATTACGATTTTGTCGTGGTGCGGCACGCTCCGGCCAGCCGGGGCACCTACACCGATTGGGGGTTGCCCGATCTGGCCGAATACAGCAGCCGGCCCACTTGGCAATACGCCTCTCCGCACAATATCCAGCGGAACACGGCCCAAACCGCCGGCAACCCTTCGTGCGGCTCGGCCTGCCACGGTAGCAACTATTTGCTGAGGGAAACGGATCTGTACGACGATAAGGGCGCGAAGCTCGAGGATTACGATGCGAACCTTCCGTACGTGATCCCGGCGAAGGCCAAATGACCTGGTAACTGGAATTGATTTGGAGACAGGGAAGCGCGAGGCATAAAGGCCGACCGCAAAAGTGGAGGGGGCGTGAGCCCCGGAACCGGACCGCAAGGTCACCTCAAGGAGAAAAACAATGCAGAAACGTTTGACTTGGATGCTCCTGATGCTCATGGCATTGGTCGTGTTCGCCGGTTGTTCCAGCGACGACGATCCGGTAACACCACCGACAAAAACGACCTTTGAAGTGGTCGCCGCCGCTGGAACCGCCTACATCAACGGTACCGGTGACTACGACTACACAATCGGCAGCAGCCTGATCACCGCCGCGGACCTGGACAACACCTTCCCCAAGGACGGCAAGGCCAGCTCCATCTACACCGTGATCGACATCCGGTTATCTGGGGCCTACGAAACCAGCCACATTCCCGGAGCCTACCACTCCTCGAACCCGGAATTGATCGAAGATATTGAAGCCGGCACCATTCCAAGCGACAAGCCCTTCGTGGTTGCCTGCTATTCGGGACAAAGCGCCGGCCACGCGGTCATCGCCTTGAACCTGCTGGGCTATCCCGCCAAGAGCCTAAAGTTCGGCATGTCCTCCTGGCACACAAGTCTGTCAAGTTCGTGGAACAACGCCACGGCCAACAGCCTCGACGGGGATGACACTTCAGCGGACCCCACTCCGGAACTGGTCAACCAGCCCTACCCAAGTCCCATCGGCACCGATCTGAAGTCCTCGGTGATGACCATGCTCGACGGGAACTTCAAGGGAATCGCCTACACGGGCGAAGGCGGCCTGGAGAGCCATCTGGACGATGAAAACTATTTCATCATCAACTACTTCGGCGAAGCCGACTATCTGGGCACCGGCACCAGGGGCACGCCCGGCCATATCCGGGGCTCCTGCCAGTTCACCCCCGGTTCCAGCCTGGGCCTGGGCGAGTTGCTGAACAAACTGCCCTCCGATGAAAACGCCCTGGTCGTGGTCTATTGCTGGACGGGCCAGACTTCCAGCCAGATCACCGCCTACCTGAACATGCTGGGCTACAACGCCAAGAGTCTGAAGAACGGGGCGAACAAACTGTTCTACGACGACCTGAACACCGGCGGCTGGAAATGGGACGGAGCCACGGTCATCGACCGGCCCCTGGAACTCCCTACTTTGGTCCTCAATTAAACCACCCTGTAAAATTAGGGGAGGGCCGTGCGGCCCTCCCCTTTTTATCTGCAGTTCCGGAATTTCAACCGACCGCGTCCACCGCCCTGGCCAATCTGTCACATGCTTCCTCAAGCGTTGCGCGGGTGCAGCCGAAGTTCAGGCGAACATAACCAGGTCCGGAAAAACCCCGTCCGTCCGAAAAACCCAACCCGTGGGCTTCGAAATGCGCGACCGGATCATCGAGCTTCAGACCCCCGACATCTAGCCATGCCAGGTAGGTAGCTTCGACAGGCGCCATGGTGACCCCTTCCATTGATGCCACTCGCCCGGCCAGATAATCCCGGTTCCCACGCAGGTAGTCGATCTGAGCCGCCAGCCACTCCGCGCTGTCACGCCACGAAGCCAGGGCGGCCACATATCCCATCACGTTGACCGAAGGCACGATGCCGGCCATGGCCCGCCGGAACCGGCGGCGCAGATTCTCATCCGGGATCACGGCCAGCGAGCAGCTCAGCCCGGCCACGTTGAAGGCCTTGCTCGGCGCCATCAGGGTGATGGTCCGCGCGGCGACGTCCGGACCGAGCGCGGCCATGGGCACATGCCGCACGCCCTCGGACAGGATCAACTGGCTGTGGATCTCGTCGCTGCAAATGATCGTCCGATTTTCCAGGCAGGTTTCCGCCACCGTCTCCAGTTCCTCCCGCCGCCAGGCCCGGCCCACGGGATTGTGGGGATGGCACCACAACAGCAGCGAACAGTCGTCGCCCAATCCCCTGGCCAGGCGTTTCTTTTCCACACCCCATCCAGTGAGGTTGTCACCCGAAAGGGGAATGGTGGCCAACTTGCGGTCCATGAGAGCGGGCGCCTTCAGAAAAGGAGGATAAACCGGCGTCAAGGCCGCCACCCCGTCCCCCGACTTCCCGGTGGCCCGACAGGTAACGTTGATCCCACTGACCAGGCCCGGCAGCCAGACCAGCCAGGCGGGATCCACTTCCCAGGCCCATTCTTCTGCGCAGGTGGCCAAAACCGCTTCGACCAGGGCCGCCGGGGGATCCCCGTAGCCGAAAACCCCGTGGTCGACGCGGCCATGCAAAGCCTCGATCACCGCCGGAGGCGAGCGAAAGTCGGTATCCGCCACCCACAGGGGCAAAATGTCCCGACCGGCGTATTTCGCCCATTTGTGGCTGTCGGTGCCAAGCCGTTCAATCGGTGTGTCGAAATCGTAGCTCACGCGCGCCCCAACTCCTTCAAATAATTCCGAACCTGATCAACAGCCTCGGCGGCGGTAGCCGCCAGACTCCATATTGCGCCTTCGGCGCCGGCATTGAGGAAAGCCTCGCCCGGGTCGAAATCCAGCAACACGACCGGCCTGCCGAAACGCAGGGCCATCGCGATTTCACTCAGGGTTCCGCCCGTCCCTTTGCAGGCCACCACGACGTCGCTGGAAAATACGTTGATGATATTTCGGGCCGCACCCATGCCGGTGGGAATTACTATATCCAACCCGACGGCGGCGTTGTCGCGGTCCTCGTCGTAAAGGACTCCCACGGTCAGACCACCGGCCTCGTGGGCACCGGTCACCGAAGCCTGCATGACTCCCGTGGGCCGGCCACCCGAGACCAGGACCCAGCCGTTTTCCGCGATCAGGCGACCCAATTCATTTGCTCCGGCAGCGGTTTTTTCATCGGCCGAGCACCCACCCATGACCCCGACTGTCGTTCTGCGCATCTTAAAATCCCCCTTCCCGGATCTGGTCCGGGTCCGGAAGAAGCTTTTCCAGTTTGGAGCTGTCGACCGTGGGATGAAATTCCCCGGAAGGCGTAAATTCGAAATCCACCTTGGTTGCGCCCAACCCTTGCGCCAGCATCGTCAGGGTCCGGGCGGCGGACTGCTGTGCTTCCCCGGTGGCCTTGCGCACCAGATCCCCCGCGTAGTTGCTGGCCTGAATCCTCGTTTCGCTGATGAGCTTGTTCTTGGCGTCCACGCTGAAACCTCCGGTAAAAACCCGGTCCACCACTTCGGGAACCAACCAGGGCAGCAGCTTGGTCTTGTCTTCACTGTGGATGCGCATATCACGGATCAGCACTTCGTGGTGACAAGGCGGCAAAACAACGTTGAAGGTGCCCTCGCCGAGACTCTGCACCTCGAACTGGGGATCGTTGAGGTCGTAGCGGAAATCCACGTCGAACTCGATGACCAGGGTGATGCGCTGTTCGGAAAGCAGCCAGTTCAGATACTTTTTGCCGAATTCCCCGAACCAGTGATCGCTGGCGGTGATCACTTCCTTGGTCATGATCCGGAACACGCTGAGTTCACCCACGGCCTTCATGCTGGTGATGAAGCTCTCATGGTTGATCACAGCCGGGGCCTTGCCGCGCCCTCGTCCGCGACGGGCGAATTTCCACACACCGTACGCCACCACCGCCAGGACGAGGCCTCCAAAAAATCCGATGAAAAGATAATCCACTTCACGTTCTCCAGGGTTGTAGAAGATTGCCGGAGCCATAGCATGGCAAATCAAAGCCGCCCAATCAAGTTGGATCAGTAGCGGTCGGACGGTCAGTCACGATCAGCACCGCGGCGAAGCATGGGCCCGTATTTTCCGTGAACCTGATCCAAGATCTGATCCAGTTTCCGGTCACGTTCGCGGCCGGGGTCGGGAAAAAGCTGGCCCTGCCCCACTCCGGGATGGACGAGATTCGAAGCGGTCACGCCTATCAACCGCAGCGGTCGGCCACGCCGGCCCAGATTACTCGTCAGCAGATTGCGGGCCGTATCGCGGATATCGACACTCGAATCACTCGGGCCGGCCAGGGTTGCAGAGCGTGTATGGGTCGTAAAATCGGGATATCTGGCCTTGAGAGTGACCGTACGGGTCAGAAATCCGTGGGCCCGCAGGCGGCGGGCAACCTTGGCGGAAAGCTGGTCGAGTATGGCCTGTAAATGGTCCGCGTCGGCGATATCATCCCGAAAAGTGGTCTCGTTGCCGATGGATTTCGCCTCGTGAACGGGGATGACGGGGCGCTCGTCGAATCCGATGGCCAATTCCAGCAGGTGGGCGGCGTGATCACCGAACTGATCGGTCAACCGCTCGACAGGAATGGCCAACAAGTCCCCCACCTTGCGGATGCCAAACCGATGCATCTGTTTTTCGGCGACCTTGCCCACACCCCACAGTTTGCGGATGGGCAGACCGGCCAACAGGGTGCGGGCCTCATCCGGTGGAATGACCACGAAACCATCCGGCTTGTCCAGATCACTGGCCAGTTTGGCCAGGAATTTGTTGGTCGCCACCCCCACCGAAACCACCAGACCGACTTCCTCGAGGACTCGGGCCTTGATGGTGCGCCCGAGTTTTTCCGCGGAACCGAACAGGCGGCGGCAACCGGATACATCCAAAAAGGCTTCATCGATGGAAAGAGGTTCGACCAGAGGGGTGTAATCTTCAAAAAGGGTGAAAATCCGGCGGGAGATTTCGGAGTAGCGGTCCATGCGGCCGCGCAGGAATATCCCGTCGGGACAAAGTTTTACCGCGCGGGCCGCGCTCATGGCGCTGTGCACACCGAAAGCGCGCGCCTCGTAACTGGCTGCCGCCACCACGCCGCGACCATCGGGAGTCCCGCCGACCATGACCGGCTTCCCCTTGAGGGAGGGATCGTCCAGGACTTCGACCGAAGCATAGAATGCGTCCATGTCGAGGTGCAGGATGGCCCTGTCGGGGAAAACGGTTGTCTCGGTTGGCATGGCCTTCCGCTCGATTCGGGTTTATGCTGCCCTGATGAAAAAATATCCCGAGATCATCAGGATTCAGCAGGAAAGGTAACATGGATATCCGTCTTTCTGCCATTCACCTTTACCCGGTCAAAGGTATTCGGGGGATTTCCGCCGACCGCGCCATGGTCGAAAAAATCGGATTACGGAACGACCGGCGCTGGGTGGTCGTTGACCGGGACGGCAAGTTCCTCAGCCAAAGATCCCACCCCCAGTTGGCGCGGGTGGCGGGGAAGTTCACGGATCCCGGCCTTGAACTTACCGCCCCCGGCCAGCCAATCCTGCGTCTTGATACCCCCGGGCAGGCGTCCAGGGTGAAGATAACCGTATGGCGGGATCATATGGAGGCCGCGGCCGCGGACCCCGGTGCGGACGACTGGTTTTCCAATTACCTTGGCCACCCATGCCGGCTGGCCTACATGGACGATGTCTGCCACAGACCGATTTCGTCCCCGCAGGCAAAACCCGGTGATTCGGTGAGTTTTGCCGACGGATACCCCTGTCTTTTGGTTTCCACCGCCTCGCTCGCGGACCTGAATGGCCGCCTCGACATCCCTTTGCCGATGGATCGGTTTCGGCCCAATCTGGTGGTTGAAGGGTGCGATCCCTTCGCCGAGGATACCTGGAGAAAATTTTCCCTGGGAGATGTGGTTTTTCGATTTGCCGGCCTGTGCGCCCGCTGCTCCGTCACCACCGTGGACCAAGAGTCGGGGGTTGGAAAATCCAATGAACCACTGCGGACCCTGGCCGGCTATCGTCAAAACGAAAAAGGCGCGGTGTTCGGCGTCAATCTCATTCCCGAAGTAACCGGAGCCGTTTCGATCGGCGACAAATTGACCATCCTGGAATAGATCCCCAGAACCGATGGATGAAAGGAAAACCTCTTGCTGACACCGCGCCGTTCCCAGGACCGGGGACACGTCGACCACGGCTGGCTGAATGCCAGACACAGTTTTTCCTTCGGGGATTATCATGACCCCGATCAGATGGGGTTTCGGGTTTTGCGCGTCATCAATGAAGACGTCATCGCCCCGGGAATGGGTTTCGGATCACACCCCCACAGGGACATGGAAATCCTCACCTACGTGATCGAAGGCGCCCTTGAGCACAAGGACAACATGGGCAACGGTTCGGTGATCCGGCCCGGCGACGTGCAATGGATGAGCGCCGGCACCGGAATCATGCACAGCGAATTCAATCCCTCACCGGATGAGGCAACTCACCTGCTGCAGATCTGGATCCTCCCGGACCACAAAGGGCGCACCCCCGATTACGCCGAAAAGAATTTTTCCGCAACCGAGCGGACCGACCGCCTGTGCCTGGTTGCCTCCGGGGATGGCCGGGATGGTTCCCTGACCTGGGGGCAGGATGTCGACCTGTACGCCTCCCTTCTTTGCGCGGACCGCGAAACAACTCTTGAGCTGGCGCCCGGACGCCATGCCTGGGTCCAGTTGGTAGGCGGCATCCTGGATCTGAACGGGGAAACGCTGACCGCCGGTGACGCCATGGCTGCAACCGGGGAACCCCGTTTGGCTTTCAAGGCCTCCGATGATTGTGAATTCCTGGTCTTCGATCTTCCCTGAGGACCCCTTTGGGAGTTATCATATCCTCCAGCATCCGTCTCGGCTTGTTGTATATTGAACCTTACGATAGGGAACTCCATTAATGTGCGGCCGCATCATTCTCACTTCGGCGCCCCATGTCCTGGCGGAGAAGTTTTTTCTCGACATGGTTCCCGACCTTATGCCCCGTTTCAACATCGCGCCCACCAGCGATATTGCCGCCGTTGTGCCCAACCCGCGATCCGAAGGCCGCCTGTTGAAGATGTTCCGCTGGGGCTTTGTTCCACCCTGGAGCCCCGGCCCCGAAGTGGGTGCCAAGATGATCAACGCCCGCAGCGAGACCGTGCTTGAAAAACCCTCTTTCCGCGAAGGGTTCACTTCCCGGCGTTGCCTGGTTCCCGTGGATGGTTTTTACGAGTGGCAAAAACGTGACGGCATCAAACAACCCTTCCTCTTCCGGAAAAAGGACCGGGGCATCCTGGCTCTGGCCGGCCTTTGGGCCCACTGGGAATACCCCGGGGGCCGCCAGCTGAACACCTGCACCATCCTGACCACCGCGGCCAACTCCACCATGCGCCCCATTCATCACCGCATGCCGGTCATCCTGCCTGAAAAGGATTGGAAAATCTGGTTGGATCTGCCGCCGGACAAGGCCGAAACCCTGACCGAAATGTTGCCGCCATGCGCGGCGGTCATTCTGTTGGCCCATCCGGTCACGACCCGGGTGAACAGCCCTGCTTTTGACACACCCGAATGCCTGACCCCGGTCTGGGATGATCCCCGGGGTCAGATGAACATGTTCGAATGACGGGCCACAGCCACGCGGAGAAAGGACCCAGACCACCAATGGCAACACCCACAGATATCCCAATCTCGCCCGGGGGTAATGATCCTGGCCTCAGGCTGTTCCTGGATTCCGCCGACCCCTCGGAATGGGCTCGTTTCCTGCCTCTCGGTATTTTTTACGGGGTGACGACCAACCCCCTCCTGCTGGAGCGCGCGGGCCAGGCCTGCACCTTGGATAATCTGCGTCAGTTGGCGGCTGCGGCAGCGGATCTGGGCTCCCGGGAAATTCAATTGCAGACCTGGGGCGAATCCCCCGAGCAGATGGTCAACACCGGTATCAAACTCGCCGGATTTGCCCAATCGGGTCTGCGAACGGTGATCAAGATTCCCGCCACCGACGAGGGGTTCCGGGCGGCTCGCGTCCTGAAGGACAGTGGCCTGGCCGTCACCTTGACCGCGGTTTATTCAACCGGTCAGGTTCTGGCCGCCGCGGGCCTTGGCGCCGCCTATGCCGCACCCTACCTCGGTCGTCTGGACGACGCTGGACATGACGGCGCCGGCACCGTTTTAAAGATGCACAAAATCCTCGCCGGATCAGGGTCAAATACGCGGTTGTTGACCGCCAGCCTGCGCTCGGCTGAACAGGTTGTTGACCTGGCCGCCGCCGGCCTGGATACTTTCACCTTCGGGGCCAAGGTGGCCGCCGAATTATTGGCGTCCGACCTGACCGGAGCCGCCGACACAGATTTTCAAAGGGCCGCCAAGGCCATGGGAGATAAAACATGAAAAAGCTGATTCCGTTGATGATTGCCTCCTGCCTGTTCCTCGGAGTGGCCAACGCCCACGCGCAGTCCTATTACCAGAAGGAAGGCAGCCTGTACGCCGAAATCATGGGCAACGGCGGCGAAATTTCCGCCAACTTCGAAAAATTCATCGGCCGGACCGCCAGCATCAAGGTGGGCGCCGGCCTGACCGGCGTGGCCTTTCGCAAGGGCTATGTGATCCCCTTCGGCATGAGCTTCTTTTTCGGCGGCAGCAGGAACAAGATCGAGCTCGGCGCCGGCGGAGCCTGGGTGGATTTCGACGACGAGGGCACCGATGATGTCATCTATGATCTCGAAGAGGATCAGGTGGTCGCCAATGGAGTGATCGGTTACCGGTTCATCGGGGACTACGGCTACACGTTCCGATTGGCCTTCACCCCAGTCTATACCAAAGACGGTTTCCAGCCGATGGGTGGAGCTATTTTCGGCTACGCTTTTTGATTCAGCCCAGCTTAAGATACTGGTCCAGCAATCCTGACAGCAACTCCGGAACCATTTTCATGCGTTCCGGAGTTTCCACGTAGGCGATCCGCAACTGGGTCCGGCCGGGATTGGGAAGGCCCTCCTCCACGCTGTAGAATCCCGCCATGGGAGCGGTCAGCAGGGTCATCTTCTTTCCCGCAACATCCACATGCCCGGTGCGGGCGCAGAACAGGACAAATTCGAGGGCATCAAATCCGGATGGCACGATATTCCGCACATCCACCACCGAATAGATGCTCGCGTCAGGGCGGGAGACGATGGCCCCCGGCATCAGGTCCCGGGTCCTTGAGGTGAACTCCAGCAGCATGTCCTGATAGTATGCCCTTTGCCGAGCGTACCATTTCTGGAGATCCGCTGGGGATTCTCCGGCCAGGGCACCGAAGATGTGCTGGCCGATCACGTTTGAACACAGCCCGGCTGTATTTTCGGCCACGGACTGCGCATGGAATTCCTGATTGTCCGTGACCAGGGCGCCGATACGGAGTCCGCAGGCATTCCAGACCTTGGACGAGGTTTCGATGCTGATTCGGCGACCTGCCAGACCCGGAACTTCCTCTTCGGTCAATCCCCAGACACTCACCGCTTCCGCTTCTGTATAGTAGAGTTCCCGATAGGCTTCATCACTTATCAGCCAGAGCCCGTGTTTCACGCACAGCCGCGCCAGTTCGATCAATGATCGCCGGTCGTAAAGCTGCCCCGTGGGATTGTCATAGGGTATGACGACCATGGCCGCGGGCCGGTGCTTCAGGATGGTCTCTTCCATCTCGGCAACCGACGGCAGGGAAAAGCGGCCATCGTCACCCAGGGCCCGGGTAATGGATACCGTCGCGCGGCCCAGGCGCTCGGCAAAAGCCTTGTAGTTGGTATAGGCGGCGTCGATCAAAAGGAGAGGGGCCTCTGAAGTCCCCGCGGGTCCGCAGCACCCGACAATGACAAGCTCCATGGCCTGGCTGCCGCCGTCGGTAACCTGGCTCAAAAGGCCGGAAGTATCGCATCCGCTGGAAGCGATGATATTCAGAAAGGCCTCGTTGGTTTCCTCGAAACCCGGGGTCCCGCTGTACTTGACCACGCCTTGAGCAAACGGGCTCTGCGGTCCGTCGAGATGGCGCATTCGTTGTTGCATGGCCGGGTGCATGGGCAGGGACACGTTGCCGATGGCGACATTCAGGTCCTCGGTGCCATCGTTTCTTTTGGCGAATTCGATCTGGGCCAGACGGATAACGGAAGGCTGGCGAACGGCAAAATGGGCGGAAAGCCTGGGATCGGCCATGTCGAATCTCCTGTCTGGTACCTAGTCCCCCACGACCTGCAGGAAAAGGAGGCGATCACGGGGATTGTTGTCGTGGCCGATGACGACCACCTGCTGCCACGTGCCCGGGACCAGTTCCCCCCGATGCACCGGCACTGTAATGTTGGGGTCCGCGAACGTCCCCCGCAAATGGGAAAATCCGTTGTCGTCGTCCCGGTCATGTTCGCGGCCTGACGACGGTTTCACTTTCAGCGTACGTAACCAAGGGATTTCAACTGTTGGATCTTCTTCTTACTGAGATTCCGGGTCGGGGATGACCCCCGGTTGGCGGCGGAGATCGTCCTACAGGGATCGTAGATGGTAATCTCTTTCAATATTGCCGCCAAACTGTCCGTCATCGCCGCTCGCGTTTGGGCCAGATCCTCCCGTTCCTCCGGATCAGAGGCCAGGTTGTACAACTCCCGCGCTTCCACATTCTGCCTGGGGCAATTGACTATCAATTTGTAATCACCCAGGCGCATGGACATGGAGCGGTACTCACCGGTGGTCATGGCCGTGGAAATGAGAATGCGAGGCTCCGTGACCGGGCCCAAAAGGTTGACTCCGTCCAGGTCGTCGGGATGATCCACACCCACCACGGCAGTCAAAGTGGGAAACAAATCCAGGTTGATCACCGGTGCGGCGATGCGATGCCCCTGTTCCAGGGCCGGATGATGGATGATCAGGGGCACACGAATGATTTCCTCGTACACCTGGTTGTGGAACAGGACTCCGTGGTCCAACAACTCCTCGCCGTGATCAGCCGTCAGCACCACGAGGGATTTTTCCAGAAGACCCATCTCACCCAGGGAATCCATCATTCTTTTGAACAGGTAATCGGCGTAGAAAACCTCACCGGCATACAATTCCTTCAAGCGGTTCAATTCCACCTGTGTGACGTTGTTGCCCAGGTCAGCGATGGGACCGCTGCCATCGGCAAAGGGCCCCTGGAAATCCGGTGTGTAGAATTGGGCCGCCATTTCCCGGTATTCGTAGGGCGCATGGGGCGAAATGAAATGGACCCAGAGGAATATCCGTTCATCCTTGTTGGCCCGCAGCCACCCGAGAGGCTCCTCCAGGAATTTTTCTTCATCAGGTTCGAAAGCCACCTGGTACGTATCGAAGCCCTGGTCGAATTTACGTTCGGGATCGAGTTGCCTGTTGTTGAAAAATCCCGCTGTCAGATAACCCGACTCACGCAGGGTTCCGGCCAGGGTGACGGAATCGGCAAGAGTCCAGCCCAGGAATACCTCGAAGGGGTACTTACCGGTAAAAGCGGCGGCAAATGAGGTCGGTGTGGATTGGGCGGCGGAATAGGCGTTTTCGAACAGGAGACTTTGCGCCGCGAAGGCATCCATATGCGGAGAGACCGGGCTCGGGTTCCCGTAGGCACCAAGGGCATCCACCCGCAGGGCGTCAAAACTGATCACGATGATATTGAGATTGGAATCAACAGGAAGGCTGCGGGCGATTTCGTTTTCCGGTTGGTGCCCGCCCCAGCAGGCGGCAACCGGGATCAGGAAGGGGATTAGGCAAACCAGCCCGAACAGGCGTTGCAGTGGCATGATGATCGTTCTCCAATCGATCCGTCAAACCCGGGGTGGCCCGGTCAAGGCCACCCCGTATGAGACAACCGTCCCTTACTCCTCGACAGGCGCCTCGACAGGCGCGTCGATCGCATCCTCAAAGAGGGGGATCTCACTCGCGAGTTGAAGGTCGATGAGCAGGTTGAGGGTGTTCTCGACCTGGACGAAGCGGCCCGCCATGACAGGGTCCAGTTCCTTCGCCACCTTCTTGGAGGTTTTCTCCAACAGACTGTAGTAATCCTTCTTGTTCTTGAAGGAATTTTTCATGATTTCGGAAGCCTTGTCTCCGGTCATGGCTTCAAAGTGCTCCGCGTAATCCTTGATGTTGGCAATACGGCGATCCCCGATTTCACTCAAGCTGGTCAGGTACTCCCGGTAGATGGGCCAGAAAACTTCGCCCTGCTCCGCGGTCAGGTCCATACCCTCGGTCATGTAGGCCATTTTCGTGGTCCGCAGGTCCTGGCGAATCATCTCCAGGTACTTCTCACCACCGGCGTAGACCGGGGCAGCCGGAACGAGGGCCGCGACAATCACGGTCAACGCGACGACAGCGGCAATGAACGAACGTGTGGTCACCAATTTGGCATTCATTTGATTTTTCCTCCAAAAATGGGGCTACAACCCCGTGAAACCTGAATGTACCATTCTTGGTAAATTCCAGGCAATTTGTTGCAAAAGCGCAATGCCTACTTGATCAGCATCGGCGCGATCACCACGCTGATTACGGACATCAGCTTGATCAGGATATTCAGGCTGGGACCGGAGGTGTCCTTGAAAGGATCGCCCACGGTGTCACCCACCACGGCGGCCTTGTGGGCTTCGCTGCCCTTGCCGCCGAAGTGCCCGCCTTCAATGTGTTTCTTGGCGTTGTCCCAGGCGCCGCCGGCGTTGGACTGGAACAGGGCCATCAGCACACCACAAGCGGTCACACCGGCGAGCAGACCACCCAGCATTTCGGTGCCGCCAACGAATCCGATCACTACCGGAGTCAGAACGGCGATCAATCCGGGCATGACCATTTCCTTGATGGCCGCGGTGGTGGAAATATCCACACAGCGCCGGAAATCGGCTTCGGCGGTCCCCTCCATCAGGCCGGGGATCTCCCGGAACTGACGGCGCACCTCTTCGATCATCGCAAAGGCGGCGCGGCCCACCGCATCCATGGCGAAACTCGAGAAGAGGAAGGGCAGCATCGACCCCAGGAACAGCCCAACCAGCACCTTCGGCTCCAGAAGGTCGATCTTTTCCAGGCCCACTATCTGCTGGTAGGCGCTGAACATGGCCAGAGCGGTCAGGGCGGCCGAACCGATGGCGAAACCCTTGCCGATGGCCGCGGTCGTATTGCCCACGGCGTCGAGTTTGTCGGTGCGGGCGCGGACTTCTTCGCCGAGACCCGCCATTTCACTGATTCCACCGGCGTTGTCGGCGATCGGCCCATAGGCATCAACGGCCAGTTGGATTCCCGTGGTCGAGAGCATACCCAAAGCCGCGATGGCGATACCGTACAGCCCGGCGTAGTGGTGGGCCACCAGAATCACGGCACACAGGACGATGATCGGCAGAGCGGTCGACTGCATGCCCAGACCCAGGCCGCGGATGATGTTGGTGGCCGCCCCGGTCTCACTGGCTTTGGCAATGCCCTGGGCGGGTTTTTTATCCTCGGCGGTATAGTATTCCGTGATCACCCCGATGGCGATACCTCCGGCCAGACCGGCGATGGTGGCGATGAAGACACCCATCCAGGCCTCGGCGGGAAGCATGGCCCGGGCAATGAAACCCGTGACGATGGCCATGATGATGCCGGCGCCAAAAGTGCCGACATTGAGCGCGGTCTGGGGATTGCCGCCTTCCTTGGTTCGCACGAAGAAGGTACCCAGAATGGAAACCACGATACCGGCGGCCGCCAAAACCAGGGGCAGAAGCACGGCGTTCATGTTACCCGGCAGAAAGACCACCGCCAGGATCATCGACCCCACAATGGAGCCCACGTATGATTCGAAGAGGTCGGCGCCCATGCCGGCCACGTCGCCCACGTTGTCACCAACGTTATCGGCGATAACGGCCGGGTTGCGCGGATCATCCTCGGGGATTCCCGCTTCGACCTTACCCACCAGATCGGCGCCGACGTCGGCCGCCTTGGTGTAGATACCGCCGCCCACCCGGGCGAACAATGCAATGGAACTGGCACCAAGTGAAAATCCTGAGATAACCTGGATGATCCGGGCGGTGCCCCAGCTATCGGCGTACAAATGGGTGTAGAGGATGTAGAGGAAGCTCAATCCGATCACGCCCAACCCGACAACGACCATGCCCATGACGGCGCCACCGGAGAAGGCAACCGCCAGGGCCTTGTTGAGGCTGGTTCGGGCAGCACTGGTGGTGCGCACGTTGGCAATGGTGGCGATCTTCATGCCGAAGAACCCGGCCGCGCCCGAGCACACGGCGCCCAGCACGAAACTCAGGCCGATCAGGGCGTGGCTGCTGCCCACCTTGGCGTTGCCTACGGCCAGCAGAACGGCCACCACGACCACGAAGATGGAAAGCACACGGTACTCGCGGCTGAGAAACGCCATGGCGCCTTCATGGATGTGACCGGCGATGATCTGCATCTTCTCATCACCGGCGTCCTGGCCCTTGACCCACTGGGCCTTGTAGAGGGCAAACAGTAGCGCCAGCACACCTGCGGCTGGGATGAGATAAATCACACTTTTCCTCCTGCAAGGGGATTGAATCCGCGAAAATACACCCGGAATTGGGATTCAAAAGAGCAGACGCCTAACGAGAGGCGTCTGCCTGAAAATCGCGCGTATAGTAGCAATTTTATCCTGATTTCGCAAGGGTCTTCCCCGAAAGGGCCTATTTCCCTACGATTTCCACCAGTTCCACCTCGAAGCAAAGGGTGGCGTCAGGGGGAATTTTCGGACCGCTGCCGCGTTTGCCGTAGGCCAGAACCGGCGGGATGATCAACCGGGCCTTGGTGCCCACCTTCATGCCTGTAAGACCCAGATCCCAACCCGGGATCACCATGCGCGCGCCCAGGGTGAAGCTATAGGGACGGCCCGCGTTGCTGGACGAATCAAACTGCTCGCCCTTGGCGCCGTTCTCCCACACCCAACCCGTGTAATCGACACTGATGTTGTCCCCCACCGCGGCGACCGCGCCGGTTCCTTCGGAAAGGATCTCGACATCCACTTTGGGGATATCAATGATTTCAATGTCGAAGAACAGGGTGGAATTGGGAGGAATCACCGGCGGACGCCCCTGGGGGCCATATGCCAGGTCCGGTTCGATGATCAGGGATCGTTTACCGCCGACTTTCATGCCGGGCAGACCCTTGTCCCAACCCTGGATCACGGCGCTGCGGCCCAGGTTAAACTGGATGGGCTGACCGCGTTCGACCGAACTGTCGAATTGCTCGCCTTTTTTTCCGTCCACATACAGCCAACCAGTGTAGTGCACTATGACAAAATCGTCGGCCTGAACTTCAGTACCCTGACCGACTATCGAATCGACGAAGGCAAGACCGGGAACGATTTCCTGGGGACCCTCCTGCTGGTCGCAGCCGACAAGGGCCAGGATCAGAATGGCTGTCAAAGCCGCGGTCACAATCGTGCGCATGATCATCCTCTCGGGACGGGTGGCCGGCGGAAAGGAATTTCCGCCGGTTGATTCCAAATGGATTACAAATGGATTCCAAATGATGGGGTAATCTCTCACATTGGATTTGAATTTGCAACGGATCCTTCGCCCCGGAAGGGCGGCAGGAACGCTAAATCCGCGTCGGGCGGGTTATCTCCTCACGATTGACCAGGAAATACTCCCGCACCAGAACCAGGGCGAGGGAGCCGAAAAAGGCCAGGATCGTCAAAATGGTCATTGCCCGCAATTTACGGGGGCGCACCGGCTTATCACTGATCGTGATCTGCCCCACCTGTTCCAGCGGAGCGATGATGTCGAGTTTGACCCTCTCCCCCTGCAGATCCGTGTCCAACATGGACCGTTCATGGGGCAGTTCCTTTTCAAGTTGAATCCGGAGATCCCCGATTTTCTGCTGGTTATCGGTTTCCCGCTTGGCGAGAACCAGTTCCCCCACCAGGCCCAACCGTTTCATTTCCTGTTCATTGGCCGAAATCCGGGCCAGCAGGCTGTCCGCCTTGACACCGCCTTCGTAGATGGTGTTGCTCAATTCATTGACCGTCAGCAGAAGGTCACCAACCCGTCCGGCCTGTTCCCGGCTGGCGGTCTGCTTGAGGACTTCGCCCACCGGATCATCCTGATTTTCAGCGGGCTCTCCTGAACCACTGGCGGCTTTTTCATTTTTCACCGCGGTTTCCAGCATCGCCTCTGCCGCCGCAAGCCTTTTTGTGGCCGTGGCCACTTCCACCAGGGCGTTCTCGGCTGCCCGCTTCCGCCAGGCGTTCTCCTCGGAAAGGGTTTTGAGATCGAGGACCAGCTTTTTTCTTTCGTAATCGATCAACTTCTGCTCACCCTGCATCTGCACGATTTCCAGGGAGACCTTATCCTCCTTGGCCTTCACCAGATCGATGTCGTGGCTGATGGCCCGCATCCGGACCTCGATCCCCCTGCGGGTCAAACTGAGATCACTGCTCAGGGTGTCGCTGAATCCCTGGCTGTTGAAGGAGGCCATGGCGCTTTCCAGGATGGCCCCCGAGCGCGCCTGGTCGGTATCCAGGTTGGTCAGGGTGATGATATCGCCTCCGGCCATGAACTGGATCGCGCTGGCCACGAACTCAGCCCGGACGATCGGGGCGGCATCCAACTCCTCGAACCGTTTGTCTTCCCGCATATACTGCCAGTACAGGGATGACTCGAAATAATTGACGATGTCCTCGCGAACCCAGCCGCGAAGGGGCGCGCCCTGATCGGTATAGGCCACTATGCCGGGCCGGATCTGGACCGAAGCGCGGTACAGGGGCTTGACCACGATGCCGTAACCGATGCCGGCCAACAGGCCCAGCGCCGTGACCGCGGCTATAATCCACCGCCCCCTGAACAGGATGTTCAGCAGGGCCGGCAAGGTAAAAATGTATCGGTCATCCGTCTGCAAAACCACGTCCTTTACGATGAAGTTGCCGATTACCAGACATCAGCCAATTATTTTGTCCAGCCTGCGGGTGGAATCCTTCAGCACTTGTTCGTGCAGGGATTTGCCGTGGGAATCCATGGTAACGACCACTGGAAATTTAACTACCTGAAACTCCCAGATGGCTTCCGGGGCACCGAACTTGTCGGCCATGTGGACACCGGTGACCTCGACCACCCGTTCGGCCAGGACCTGGGCCGCCCCGCCGATGGCATGAAAATAGACCGCCCCCACCTTTTTACAGTATTTAAGGGTCTTGGCGCCCATGCCGCCCTTGCCGATGACCGCCCTGATACCGAACTGCTCCATGAGGGGCCCCTGGTAGGGTTCTTCACGGATGCTGGTGGTG
>Ga0164313_10000496_pt1 | contig 31834 bp, 20 predicted proteins | sample GuaBasSedimGuay4_FD_113735 | JGI IMG/M metagenome (GOLD analysis project Ga0164313, IMG submission 113735) | Subseafloor sediment microbial communities from Guaymas Basin, Gulf of California, Mexico - Guay4, Core 4569-4, 0-3 cm | ecosystem: Environmental > Aquatic > Marine > Hydrothermal vents... | reverse complement strand
TTTTTCTCCTTGTTCTAACTCTGTTTGATCAGGGTGTTCTACTATTGAGGGATTAAATAATGCTGCTGATTCAATAGAAAACTCATGTGTGAAATAAGAACCAATAAGCAATTTTCTATACAGCGAAAGATTATCTGCATCTATTTTCAATTTGTCAAAGAGATGTCCGACTTTTTCAAAGTGTTTTTCAAATACCTGTGAAATATTTCTGTGCCGTTTTGAAAAGTTTCTCAACACCTGGTTGATAACAATAGCAACCTCATTTTCCGACATTGTCATTACTCTGCGTATAACATCCACGCCTCTTTCATCACTGAGATAAAAAAACCGGGCAATTATCCTTTTCGGATCAGGAGAAAAGATAATATCATGTCTGTTAATATTAACTTGCATTGATTGCTGTTTTAGATTATTTAGTCTGAAAATCCAACATTTACTTTAACGTGCATTACATATAATATGTTACATGATCAGTCCTGCAATATATAAATAATTCTAAATTAAATATCCTGTTTTTCAACAGTTTTGAATGGATATATTCATATAAAATACTTAAGGCAAAGGAATACTTGTAATTGCTTTGATAAGTTAATATATTAGCAATATAAAATAACTTCTTAATATAAGAGATTAATACGGTAAATGAGAAAAACTGGTAAAATCATATTAAGCCTTATTACAGTAATAAATGTCCTTACTGCCTGTATAAATAATCCTGAAAAAGAGCACCAAGGCACTATTAACTTAGAACACCTGAAACATTTGTATGCTGCCGTGACACTTGAAAATAGAAAGGATGTCGGGGTAATCAACATTTACAGCGAATATCCTGATTATGATTTTGAGGTAGAACCCAGTGAGGGTTTTACTTGCGTGGACGATGTTGCAAGGGCCATGATGATTGATGCCATCCGGTCAAGCGACGATGAAGAGTTACAGGCTAAATATGATTTAATGGCCGAATTCCTGCTGTATATGCAAGCCGAAAACGGCTATTTCCACAATTTCATCTGGCGCGACCTGAGTATCAACAAAACCTACCGAACATCACTAGCAGAACCTAACTGGTGGTCGTGGCGGGCATTCTGGGCCCTTTCAAATTATAAAGGAAAAGATCAGCAATTGGTTGAAAAAACAGATCAAGCTTGTGAACGACTTGCGGAAAATATTTTCCATCTTTATTTAAATCAACCATTAAGCACTGATACCATTGAAGGTGTTGAAGTCCCCAATTGGTTACCACTGGGAACAGCCAGCGATCAGGCTGCTATTCTCATCCTTGGTTTGGAGGCGTATTATCAGCAAGTAATAAAAGATGAACGAGCCTTACAAGTGATTGAAAGGATGGCGGACGGATTACTTCTAACACAAAAAGGTGATGCAGACATTTTTCCCTTTGGAGCTTATTTGAGCTGGCAAAACATGTGGCATGCCTACGGAAATTCCCAGGCTTATGCTATGCTGAAAGCCGGTCAGTTATTGGATAGAGAGGATTATATCGAGAGTGCCTTATTGGAAATTGATCACTTTTACCCTTATCTGATGAAAGAAAATTTTCCGGCTTATTTTAGTATCAATAAAGTTGATGGCCGGTTTGAGATCATCGACCAACAACAATTTCCGCAAATTGCCTATGGTTTCCGGCCATTGATCTGGGCTTGCATTGAAGCTTTCACTATTACAGATGAGGGAAAATATTTGTGGAGAGCTGAAGAAATTATAGAATGGTTTTCAGGAAAAAATATTGCCAGTCAGCAAATGTATGACCAGGCAACTGGGAGATGTTTTGATGGAATTATTTCCGAAACAGAGGTCAATTTGAATTCAGGGGCTGAGTCAACTATTGAAGCTTTACTTTCATTACAAGCATTCGATCAAATCAAACACAAATGAAAAAAGATATTCTGGTCAATGATCATGTTTTCCATTTGTCACTGAACGAACCGGTTCATCGCTATGAACGTAATCCAATACTTACCGCTTATGATGTGAACATGGTTTGGGCCGATCCGGGGCAGAGAGTTGTTACGGTTCATAATGCAGGAATTACCGTTTTCAAAGAAGATGTACTTATGTTGTTTCGTTCACATTTACGCAACGGTATTTCGGTAATTGGATTGGCTAAAAGCGAAAATGGTATCACCGATTGGATTGTTTCTGAACGACCTGCCCTTGTTCCATGTAATAAAAATGATGTGTTTGCACCGGGATCAGACATTAAAACACTGATTGAAAATGAAGCCGGAGGCGTGGAGGACCCTCGTATTTCTAAAATCGGCGAAACTTATTTTATAACCTACAGTGCTTATCATGGTTTTAAAAAGGACAGGGTTAGGGTTTCGCTGACAACAACGCAAGACTTTAAAACTTTTACCAGGCACGGACCGGTTCTGGAAAAAGACATGCGTAACGTGGTGATCTCTCCCGAGAAGATCAATGATAAATATTTTGCGTTGATGCGTCCCAATGACGACCCGCGGAAATCACATACCGGGGGAATCTTTAAAGAAATATGCTTAGCAGCTGCAGATGACCCATTTTTAAATAACTGGAAAGTATTTAATTATCCGGTCATGAAGCAGGAGGGTGGTCCCAGTGCATTCGGCGATAAAATCGGCCCCGGTGCACCGCCCATTAAAACTAAACACGGATGGTTAAATATCTTTCATGGAGTTAGAACAACAATGGATGGCAATCCTTATGTGCTGGGTGTTGCTTTACATGATATAGATGATCCGTCAAAAGTGAAAGTGTCTAATATTCCGGTTTTATTTCCATCACGGGCAGATTGCAATGTGGAACCCATGGATTATATCCATGTTCCGAATGTAGTATTTACATGCGGAGCATTGCGAAATGAGGATGGAACAATTTTTATTTATTACGGAGGGAACGACACCGTGATGAATGTGGCCTTTTCACATGAAGACATTCTCGCTGAACTTTGTAACTGCTATCCGCAGGATCCGTTAACAGGTATTCCGATGTATAATCTTTTTGACCGATGAAGTTTAAAACTGACATATTGATCTTCAAACCCGGGGATGTTGACTTAAGCTTTTCTCCGTTGAGAAAGGATATCGATGCTGCAACTTATGTTTTAGGTGCTTTCAATCCGGGATTGACCCGGCTGCCGAATGGAAACCTGCTGATCATGGTCAGGGTGGCTGAAGCATTAAAAGAACCGGTTTTTGATGGGATGATCCACTCCATTCGGTGGAATAGGGATGGTTACAAACTGGATGCTTACCCTTTGGATGACGTTGATGCGGATGATCCCCGAAAGTTCCTGATTAAAGCCGACTTGCCTGCCCCGGTTTTGGCCCTGACTTCTATCTCCTGGTTGCTTCCAGTTGAGTTAACTCCCGATGGATTGAATATTATAAAAATACATTACGATAGCATCATCGCACCTCACCGGACAAGTGAGGAATACGGTATTGAAGATGCTCGCATTTCCCTTATTGATGGGAAATATTACATGACCACCTGCACAGTAAGCGCTGAAAGGCATGCTACTTCTCTTTATTCAAGTGAAGATGGTTTAAATTACCTGTTTGAAGGCATTATTCTCGATCATCAAAACAAGGATATGCTCCTTTTTGAAGGCAAAGTGGGCAATAAATATTATGCGCTGACCCGCCCATTGGGATCTTTGTATTTCCAGACCGGAAAAAATTCGAAATTTCTTCCTGGACCGACCATTAACCTGGCCACTTCACCCGATCTGTTGCATTGGAAACCAACCGATGACCCCTTACTCCGTCCGAAAAAAGGTAACTTGAATATTAACAGGATAGGAGGCGGAACACCACCGATCCTCACTGATAAAGGCTGGTTGATTTTGTATCATGCTGTGGAAGCCAGTGGTAAAGTAGGGATTTACAGGACATACTGGGCATTACTGGACAAAGAAAACCCATCAAAAATAATTCGGATTGAAGATGAATTCCCTTTGATTGAAGCATGTCCAACGTTAACTGATGACTTGACTGAATCCATCTATTTAAAAGATGTGGTTTTTACAACAGGAATTGTTGATGCCGGAGATCATTTTATTGTGGCTTCAGGAGAAATTGACCTGGCTTGCCGGATAACACATATTCCAAAAGAGACTTTTAATTTTGAGAAGTAATAGAAGCAAGATGCAAGAATCAAGACACGAAGCTCGAGACTCGAGACTGAAGACTTTAAACTCAAAAATCATTGAAAAATGGCTGAAGTAAAACTGAAAAATATTGCAAAAAGTTACGATGGTAAAACCATGATAGTCAAGGATGTTAGTTTTAAGATCCGTGACACTGAATTTCTTGTACTGGTTGGACCATCTGGTTGCGGGAAAAGTACCATTTTAAGAATGATTGCCGGGTTGGAAGAAATCACAGGCGGAGACCTGTATATTGATAACAAACGCGTTAACGACCTGCAACCCAAAGACCGTGGCATAGCAATGGTTTTTCAAAACTATGCATTATATCCGCATATGACAGTTTACAAAAATATGGCCTTTGGGTTAAAAATAAAAAAAGTGCCAAAAAAGGAAATTGATCAGCGTGTCAGGAAGGCAGCAGAAATTCTGGAGATAACTGATCTACTCGACCGCAAACCCGGGGCTATGTCAGGCGGACAACGGCAAAGAGTGGCTATTGGCAGGGCAATTGTTCGGAATCCGAAAGTTTTCCTGTTCGATGAGCCATTAAGCAACCTGGATGCAAAACTCCGGGTGTCCATGCGTGTGGAGTTGCAAAAACTGCATCAGAAATTAAATGCTACAATTGTTTACGTCACTCATGATCAGACCGAAGCGATGACACTTGGTGACCGGATTGTTGTGTTAAAAGATGGTGACATCATGCAGATTGGCACACCGATGGAATTGTACCATCAGCCACAAAATAGTTTCGTGGCTGGTTTCATTGGATCACCGCCAATTAATTTTATCAAAGGTCAAATCATAAAAGACAACTCCATTTGGTTTTATGAGGAACGTTCAGGTTTAAAGATCGATCTTTCAAAAGTGAAAAATGAATCGATTCATAATTATATTGATAAACCCGTATTACTTGGAATCCGCCCCGAAAATATCAAATCCGGGCCAGATTCTAAGGGTAATAATTTTCACAAGCAACAGGCAAAGGTTGTTGCATTAGAGCAAATGGGAAATGAAATATTAGTTTATTCAAAATTAGGAGCATGCCAGATCATCGCCCGTTTTTCGCCAGAAACAGAGGTTCACATCGATTCACAAACCAATCTGTATTTCAACCTGGATAAAGTTCAATTTTTTGATCCTGATACGGAAGCAGTGATTTTGTAATTTAATCTATGTTATATCTGACATAACAATTAAGCACCAAAGGTGCGATAATCAATAGCACCCGGGCGGTAGTCCTGACGGCTAAAAAGAGTAAACACTAAGCACCAAAGGTGCGATGATCAACAGTCCCGGGCGGTAGTTCTGGGTAATCAAATAGAAATAGTTGAGCACCAAAGGTGCGTAATCAAATAAATTAACCATGCCACAATCATTAGTTAAAAACTACCTCCACATCACCTTTAGTACAAAGAACCGGTACCCATTTATTGATAATCACATTAAGGACGAATTGTTCAGGTATCTTGGTGGAATATGCAAGAACCTGGAATGTAATCCAATCAGGGTAGGTGGTCATTTAGATCATATACTTTGCCTATTGTCTCGTAAGATTGCCTTAATGAAACTGATCGAAGAAGTAAAAACCCATTCGTCGAAGTGGATAAAAACAAAGGGTCATAAATATCAAAAGTTTTACTGGCAAAACGGATATGGCGGGTTTTCTGTTCATGAATCTCAAGTTGAATTTGTTAAGACCTATATTTTGAATCAGGAGGAGCATCATATGAAAAAATCTTTTAAAGATGAATACCGTTCTTTTCTGAAAGAGTACGATATCGAATATGATGAACGATATGTTTGGGACTAATGATTACGCCCCGTTGGGGCTAAATGGTTTCTTACATTAATCGCCCTGAGCGATGCTCAAGGTTAATGATTTGCGCACCTTTGGTGCTAAAATCGTCTCAACAACACCAACGCATATGAAGTCTTCTTTATGGGTGATTTGATTCGTGAATAGAAAAATATTCCAGTAGAAAAATTAGCCCCAAAGGGGCGATTATCGGAAGCTCTGGTCTTCAGCCCGGAGTAATATAATTGGAGTAGTTAAGCGCCAAAGGTGCGCAATCAAAAAATAACATTCGCGTCTCCGGATTTGAAATCGTAACGGGATATGGATTTGAAATCCATCGCTCTTTGATTCGGAATTACAAATTCCGAATAGCAGCCTCTATTCCCCAAGCAAAACATTCACCGCTTTTTCGGCATCGGCCAGGGCTTTTTCAGGTGTCTTTTTATTATAGATCACACAAGCCTCATATTCCTGTGAGATGATATCGAATATTTCAACGATCAGCTCGTGGTTATCAACCCCTTTGATGTAATCCACCTGTTTGGCAAATACATCGAGTTTAGGGTTGGCCGCGAGAAAATCAGAAAAGTATGGATCAGCGCTGAGATTTTTTCTCCGTGGAAACTGACCTGTTGTTTCCAGTAAACTCAGGTCACCCTGCTTGTTTATCATCGTACTGATGAAATTCCAGGCAGTTTGTGGATCTTCGCAGGTGTTGAAGATCACAATGTTTTTAGGATCTCCGTAAGTATAAACCGGTCCTTCATGATCATCAGGAACGAGCATTGAATAAAAACCATATTCAAGGTGCTCAGGTTTAAATTTGTTTAGATAAGGAACCTGCCAGGGTCCGGTAAATAATGTAGCGACTCGTTCCATCACAAATGGGTCCTGGCTTGACGACATCCGCTGTCGTGAAAAATACCCCCTATTATAAAGCTCCTGAAGAAAACGGAATACGCCAATCGCATATTGATTATTGAAAGCAGCTTTGTTATCCTTTATCAGTGGCGCTCCATTTGAAGCTGCGAGGTACATGGCGTAGAAATTGAAAAGACGCTGGTACCAAATGACTTTTACTGTCGTATATCCAACCCAACGATCTACGTAACCATCTCCATCTTTATCGAGTTCTATTTTACTGCCGGCTTCCAGGTACTGTGAGTAAGTTTTTGGCAATGAATCAATACCAACTGATTCTAACAAGCCTTTGTTGTACAAAGTAATGATCGGATTGACCTTCCATGGTACCTGGTAAATGTGACCATCAGAGGATGTGATTTCCTCAATTACTTCCTCTGAACACCTTTCTCTGATGAATTCCATGAATCCATCTAAAGTATCGAAAGGGATCAATACGCCTGCATTTGCATACATTTCAACACTCCCCTGCCACATATTGGCATAAATATCTGGAGTGGTTTTACCCACCACAGAAGCTAAAATGATCTCTTCACTCGATTGGCCTTCAGGAATAGGCTGAAACTTAATGATTTTACCAGAATGATTTTGATTCCATTGATCAATAAGGTTTGTCGAATAAGCGATTTCCTGTGCATTATTTGATGACCAGAATAAAAAATGCCCATTATCTTTTGAGGAGTTGCATGAACTGATTACGATGCCAATAATTATTATAAAAACAGTTAGACGATACATTGTTTTTTCCATTTATTGAGGACATGTAAATATAATAAAAAAAAACCCCTGCTAAAAGCAGAGGCTCTATAAAATCAACTTACGATTTACTATTCAGTAATAGTATTGTCTTTTTCGTAGTTGTAAAGCGCATTAACCTGTGCATCGGTTAAAAGTACATTGTAAAAACGCATATCATCCAAATAGCCTTTGAAATAGCCTAACCATTCTTGCCACTGATATGGATCATCCGGAATATCAGTGTAAACGGAAGTAGGCAGCGCCTGGCCAATACAGATGTCAACTCCGGCATGAGGTTCCATTAGAGTCCCTGGATCGAAATCAGTCCATTCCTTGGCTTTTACTCCGTCAATATAGAAGGTCATCTTACCACCTGTGTAAGTTACCACTACATGATACCAGGTATCTAGTTCAAGCGTTTCGGTATCAGTATCGTGGTCGATCCAGCCTTCTCCTGATCCGTCATCTTTATCGAAGTGAGCTGTGAAGAATGGTTTGTTGGCATCCTGTACCTGGAATTTCCATGTATTCCAGATGTCATTAGAAATGAAATAACTATGTGCCCATGTATCATACAATTTCATCCATACTGAAATTGACATTTCAGCAGGTATAAATGCAGGGTTATTTGTAACTACAAAGTTTCCTCCATCTACAAACTTATAACAGTGATCAGCATTGCCGTGTCTGTCAGTAGCCAATTCAGGCATTCCACCTCCCCATTCAGAATATCCAGCCTCGGCAGTTCCATCATGGCCGTTTCCGGAAGCATCTGTACCACCACCGTTAAACAACCAGTGTGCCACGAGCGCACCCGGTGCCACGTCGGTGATTTTTTGATTTTCAAACGTAATAATTGCCTCCTCAAGCGCAATAGTTGCGGCATCCAGTTGAGCCTGGGTTACACAATTCGTATTGCGTACACCGGTAGCAAGGTCGATGGCAGCTTGAAGGTCTGCTTTTGAACCGGCAAGAAATTCTCCCGGAAGGGTGCCTTCGGTAGCATCGTCATGCAATTGCTGGGCAGTAGCAATTACTGCATCGATCGCAGTGTAATTTACTGTAGGACATGGTTCTGGTTCGTCCTCTTTACACCCACTAAATACAATGCCTATCGTAAAAAGAGTAAACATTGCCAATAACCAAATTTGTGATTTTCTCATAACATTTTAATTTAAGTTTAACATAAAGTTTATTAATAACTGTGATAATACATATTTATTCTTATTTAAATCTTTTAAAGTTCGAAATTAGTATCCAATTCCTTCTGTGGAATGGGCATAAATTTGTTGGTTTCGTAATTAAAATTCGGTTTATCCTGAAAAGCCTGGTTTGCATATTCAGGCCCATACCGTATGATGTCAAAATACCTGTGGAATTCAAATCCCAGTTCTACTCTACGTTCATGTCGTAAAGCTTCCCTCACCCCATTTTGGCCATTATCTTGCACATCTGGCAATAATCCGTCAGGAATATTCGGGTATCCCGGTAACAAGGGATCGTATTTATACGATTCCCTGGCACGTGTACGAATCATATTAATAAAGATTACAGCTTCACCCGATTTTCCTTGTTCATTCAGGGCTTCTGCCATCATCATCAATATATCGGAATACCTTATGTACTGATAATTTAATTCACCGTCTGCTTTGCTTTCCTTTGATACTTCAGCCAGCGGCTGGATGTATTTCCTGTTGAGATAGCCTGTAGGAGACCATGTTGAATCAAAGGCGATAGTATCATACCAAATCTGCCCTTCCCTGCCAACCGTATAATCAAGCCTGGGATCGACAACTCCTGCCGATGTAATTTCAAAAGCATCTACAAAATTCTGAGTCGGCACGTTAAAACCATAACCATTGTTCTCCCTGGGGGCAAACCATTGATTTAGCCTGTTGCCAAGCCATGGATCCTGACCGGCAAGGTGTTGAACAGAAAAGATTACTTCCTGATTATCCTTGGTAAGGTGCTCAAAATTATCGCTGTAAAGTTGTTCCAAACTATAAAATCCTGTATTGATTACCTGGCTTGCTGCATTTTCTGCTTCGGGCCATTTTTTCAGAAACAGATAGCATTTTGTTAGCAAACCCCATGCCGAATATTTAGTTGCACGACCGGCACTCGCTGTCTCGGGCAATTTTGAAGCTGCTTCATTCAGGTCAGGAATAATAACATTGGTAAACACTTCGTCAACAGGAGTTGCCGGTTTCTGCATTTCCTGTGGAGTTGGGACTGAAATATGGACCGGGATGTCACCGAAAACACTTGCCAGCCTGTAGTAATAATATGCCCTCAGAAATTTAGCTTCTCCTGTAATCTCATCTTTCCGTTCCTGATTCATATTAATCCCTCCTATATTGTCAAGCAACCAGTTGGCCCTGGAAACGCCTTCATAATACAGATTCCAGACGTTTTCGAGGTTTCCGTTGGTAGTGGTAATATTAAAATCATCAATCAGCCCGATGTCGGCCTGGTCTCCGGGGATTCCTCCTTTGGCTGCATCGTCAGAGGCCACATCTCCAAATACCCAAATCCGGTTGTTGGCTTCTGCAAATGATAACGAATTGTAAATCCCGGTTAAGGCCAGTTCAGCATCTTCTGCCGTCTGATAAAATTGAAGGTCCGATCGTTCGCCAAGCAGTTCCTCATCCAGAAATTTTTTGCATCCTGAATTAACAATGAAAGAAGTAACCAGTAACAAGAGGAAAAATTTTAGATTATATTTCATGTTCTTTTGCTTTTCAGTTAAAAATTAAAGTTGACACCCAATGTGTAGATCCTTGGTATAGGGTACGTACCCCAGTCGATGCCTGAAGCAAGGTCAGGATTCTGAACATTCTCGCCCTGCAGGTTGTTACTATTATACATTTCAGGATCAAGACCCGGATATTTTGTGATCGTATAAGCATTTTGAACACTGAAATATACTCTGAGTGCCTGAACCCATGACGTTTCATCTAATGGAATATTATAACCTAAAGACAGATTTTTAATTCTGAGATATGTTCCTGATGCCAGGAAACGGGTTGATGCGACTTTATTGTTCGCAGCCCCAACCCATGATGCCCGTGGGTATTCATTGGTCGAGCCCTCTCCGGTCCAATGATTGTCATAAAATCTTTTTGTAACATTAAATCCACGGTAAAATCCTTCGATATCCTGGTTTACCTGCATATAAATTGAGTTTCCGTGAACACCCTGGAAGAAGATTGATAAGTCGAAATTTTTCCATGAAAAGTTGAATGTAAGTCCGTATATTAATTTAGGTATCGCACTACCAACATGAGTCCTGTCATTTGCATCAATCACATTGTCCCCGTTCAGGTCTTTGAATTTAACATCTCCGGGTTCAATATCCGGCCCCTGGTACGGACTTGAAAAAATTTCCAGCTCATTTTGGAATATGCCGTCCATTTCATACATAAAAAACGATCCGATCGGATAGCCTTCTTCAGTAAGCGTAGCAAATACGCCATTATCAACTCTTCCGGCAGCTATCGGACGACCACCACCCAATTTTTTCACTTCATTTTTTAGTATGGCAATATTACCGTTGATTTCGTATTTAAAGTTTGGTTTGATTTCCCGCCACATAAGCTCAGCTTCAAAGCCCTGGTTTAACACTTCTCCTGCATTTACAAAAGGTGGATTTGCATCACCTCCACTTGGAGGAAGTGGTACCGGTACAAGCATGTCAGAGGTGTATCTCCAATAGTAATCCGTGATCAGGGCTAACCTGTCATCAAGGAAAGCAAAGTCTAAGCCGATGTCATAGGTCGTAGTGGTTTCCCAGGTGGTATTTGTATTTCCCAAAGATGATACGACGTAACCATTGTAAACAACTCCGCCATAGGGGTAATTGTAACCTGGAGAAACAATTGAAAGATAATTGTATAGCCCGATTTCCTGGTTTCCGGTTTGTCCGAGACTTAACCTGAGTTTAAACTGATTGAGCCAGCGTGCTTCGCTCAGGAAGCTTTCGTTATGAATATTCCAGCCTACCGATCCTGAATAGAACACTCCCCAACGATGATCTTCTGAAAATCGGGACGAGCCGTCTGCCCTAATAACTGCTTCAGCCAGGTAACGGCTTGCAAAATTATAATTAACACGGCCAAATACAGAAAGCAATGACCAGCCTGTTTCAATTTCGTTGGCGCCTTTATTCAGTGTAAGTCCGTTTCCAAGGTACCTCAGATAGGATGACTGATCCGGAAATTCACGATCGCTTCCCCATTGTTGGTGGTTGGTATTTTTTAATGCTTCAGTTCCCAACAGAGCTGAAAACTTATGTTTTTCTTTAAATGTTTTATTATAAGTCAATGAGTTTGTCCAGTTCCATGTATAATTGATTCCCATTCCTTTGGTCAAACTACTGGGATTATTTATCCTGCCGTCTGTACCCCAATTTTCGTTAAACCGCTTTTCATCCATAACATTCAGGTCAATTCCGAAATCTGTTCTAAACGTTAATCCCGGTATGATTTCCCAGTTCAGGTAAATATTCCCAAATGTGCGGTAGAGATTAGCCGTCCAGTCGTATTTATTTGCTAATCCCACAGGATTATATCCATCACCAAACCATGTGTTCAGGTCAGCACGGGGATAACCCTCATAATTTGGTAAGTCCATATAAGTTCCATCATCATTGTAAATAGATGTTGGAGGCGTTCTGAAAAATGCGTAACGAACAACACTACCTCCGTTTCCTCCATAGCCGTCACCAGAACCCCCAATAATATCCTGGCTTGAATATACAAAGGTGAGATTTGTTCCGATACTGACCTTTTCGGATAAATTACTGGAAAGGTTAAGACGGAAGTTTACTTTTTCATAACCGGAATTCAAAATAATTCCTTCCTGACTCAGGTAACCCCCACCTATAAGATAGGTAGATTTTTCCGAACCGCCGGAAAACGTTAATTGATGGTTTGTCATCACTGCAGGTTGGAAGATGGAACGCATCCAGTCGGTATTGACCAGTTGAGGATAAATATCCTGGGGAATAGGTTTTCTCCCATCGTTAGCGGCAGCTTCGTTAAAAATATCAATATATTCATCGGCATTGGCCATGGGTGTGAGGTGGCCGTATGTTTGTACACCAACATAACCATTGTAACTGATCAGGGGTTTTTGACTAATACCCTTTTTTGTTTTTATAATAACTACGCCATTTCCGGCACGTGCACCGTAAATCGCTGCGGAAGCTGCGTCCTTCAGAACAGTCATCGATTCGATATCTTCAGGATTAAGAATTCCGGAAATTTCCTTGGTGGGTACACCATCAACAATGTAAAGCGGATCGTTGTTATTGATAGTTCCAATTCCCCTGATCCTTACTTTTACACTTTCACCGGGTTGACCGGTGGTTTCGTTAACCTGTACACCGGCCGCTTTGCCTGCCAATGCCTGGTCGAGGCGGGTTACAGGCAAATTGGTGATCTCGTCCGTTTTTATGGACGATACTGCCCCTGTTACATCACTTGCTTTTTGAACGCCATATCCCACAACAACAAATTCTTCGAGTGTTTCAATATCCTCACTCAGGATAATATTTTTGGTTATTTCCGCAGCAGGATCCACCGGAAAAACATATTCCTGTGTTTTATAACCAACATATGAAATCACCAATGTTAAAGTTTCACCTGTAATATCTCCTTCATTAATCAGGAGAGTATACAGGCCATCAAAATCGGTGACAGAGCCAAGAGTTGTCCCTTTTACATAAACAGAAACGCCAGGCAGGGGCATTTCGAATTCATCAGTAATTATCCCTGTAATAGACTGGGTGAAAGCAGAATGGCTTAAAATTAAGGCGCCCAGAACGATTGTCCAAATAAAGATATTCTTCATAAACAGCTATTTATATATTGAGGTAAATATATTTGCCTTTTCTATAAGCTGAATTGATGCAATTTTCTTTACTTAATACTCCTTCAATAATTAACCTGGCATCAAAACCTATAATATCTATCAAAAGTAAAGTATTGTTAAAGATTTAACAAATTTTTAAAGATCTTTATTTACAACCTTATGGTGTCACTTCTGTAAAAAACATCTTTTATCTCCGGCTTTTATATGATCGAATTATTTCACATGACAAGATTGTAATTTTAATTTGACAACAGAATCCTTTTAATCAATCGATTTTTGGTCGTGCGAATGCACAAACATAGTGGTACCGAGTTTATTATAACCTTCAAAAACTTTTTCTTTTTCACGCTTGATGGTTTCTTCCCTGAAACCAATCATTGTCATGCCGGCATCAGCTGAATATTTATTAATTAGTTCCTTTGAAGAAACGTCAGGTTCATTCACAAGGACGATAATATTATTAGAAGAAATGGGTAATCTTCCATCTGCAACCAATTCGTTTATTTTTTTTCTGGTTTCTTTTTCTTCTCCTGGTTTACAAATATCAAAGATCTTTATTTCGCTTTTTCCCCAATCAGGATGTCCGAGAATAATAAAGCTTAATAATATCATCAGGTTGGCATTTTTAGAGTCGGTTGATTTAATCCACAGGTGTATGCCATTTTCAAATTTTATCTTACTTGAGTCACTTGCAAGAATTATCACATCGAAATCACCAGCATTCACTAGTGCGAAATTTTCAACTATAAACGACAAGCTATCAACACTATTTCTAATGTACTCAAATATGACCATGTTGTTTTCCATCCCGGCAATGCCCGGAATTTGAATTGCCTGTGCAATAGCAGATGTATATGAAGGAGAGATAATGGTATCGACATAAACATGGCTTCCAATACCTTTTACTTTTTGAACTAATCTTTTCAGTTCTTCTTCAGATTGCTTTTTTGTTTCTTTTGAATAATAACCTTCGATACGATGCAGGTAAGTGCCAAAACCATATTTATAAGAGATCCAGCTCAATAACTTAAAAGCTTTATCACGTTTAAATGATTCCTTTGAAATGCAAATAGCACTGGGTCTCCATTCTTTATATGTTCTTCTACTGCCGGTTTTTTGCAGGAATACCTGTAAATTCCTATTCAATTGGAAGATGGAATTGGAAAAAAGTGAGGCAAAGCTTTTACGGTTTTTGTATAATTTATTTAAATATAAATATATGCCAGTCATTAAAACAAAAGCAAGTATTGCGTATGGGGTGTTTATTTTAAACATCACCCAAATGGAAACAACAAATCCAATTAATGATAAATACCATCTCGACCTGAAAGATGGCCTGTATGATGGTGATGATCCAAAATGATTTAGAAAGGATATTAAACATAATGAACCATAAGTAACCATAAAAAACATAGAAATAATCGTAGCAACTGAATTGATATTTCCCAGAGCAACAAATGCTAATGCAATCAATATAGTTACAATGGAGGCATTTACAGGTTCACTGTCTCTCTCCCTGCCTTTTGCAAGCCACTTGTTCAGCGATTTAATCGGGAAAGACCTGTCCCTGGCTAATGCCTGCAATGTTCTTGGGGCTACCATCACCGAACCCAGTGCTGAAGAAATAGTTGAAGCTGCTAAGCCCAGAGGGATTGCAATTGCCCCATAGATGGCAATCTTACTCATAATCATCTGGTCATTAGTCAAATCTTCAGGACTTGCCGATACGACAAACTTATATACCAGAAAGAAGTAAATGATCATTCCAATAATGGTTGCTGCGATCGTACCTATGGGAATGGATTTAGATGGGTTTTTCAGATCACCTGATAATCCAACTCCGGCAGTCATTCCTGTAAATGCCGGAAAAATAATAGCAAATACGAGAAAAAAATCACCAGTATTTCTGAATTGAGCTTTAAAAATACTAAATTCATGTTGGGCAGCATACTCTGTATCACCTAGAAAAAATAAGACCAGTGAGGCTGCAAGTATAATCACAACCACGTATAAGGCTTTCACTCCTAAGTTGGCACCTTTTGTAAGAATAAGGACTGCTAATATCAACATTGACGGGATGCTTATTGCCTGCTTATGTAATGTAAATCCATATGAATCTTGCACATAAGAAAAAACAAAATCAAATGCTTCGGTAAATGCGATTACATAAAAAGCAACACTTATGGCTTGCGACATAAAAAGTGCAATGCCAATAGTGGCACCTATGTTCAGGCCAAACGACCTTGAAATTATAAAATACTCACCTCCCCCTTCAACTCTTTTATTGGTAGCAATTTCTGAAATCGCCAGGGCAGTGGGAATGGTAACCATATGGCCCAGCAGAATAATCAGTACCGCACCCCAAAATCCAAGAGTACCCACAGCAAAGCCGAATCTTAAAAATAAGATAGCTCCTAATATGGTAGATATTGCAGTAAAGAAAACCGGTGCAGTACCGAATTTATTGTTTGAAATTTGTTTAGCCACAATAAGGTGTTAATTTCAAAAAATCAAATTTAACCATATTTCATTTAGTTTTCAAGAGTTGAGAATTCTTACACCGCTATTTTTCTATCTTTGGCGCAAATTATTAATCAAATTAAAAAACGAAAAAGATGAAATTATCTAACATCCAGAAATTTATTGCAACTTTATTAGTGGTTTTCATTTGTAGTTTTACTGTTCAGGCACAAACTGTTACCAAAGAAACAACAAAGAAAACCAGCCTAAGCACAACAAGCAGTAAGACTGAAACTACAACAGTTAAAGCTATTGATAACGATGTGAAAACTGCAACTCAAGTAAATGCAAAATCTGACAAAGATTGCGATAAGGTAAAACCAAGTGAAAAAGATTGCAAAGACGCTAAAAAACATTCTTCAAAAGATTGTGATAAGAAAAAAGTGACCTCCAGCAATAAAGAGGATCAGGCGAAAAAGAAAAGTATTGACGCAACGGGGGGAGAAAAGAAATAAAGATTTATTCTGAAAACCTGCTGCTAACACAGCAGGTTTTTTTATTGCTTAATTTGCTAAATAGTACTCCATAGAAGCAACAACCCGTACGATTTTAATGTAGGGCGTATTGCTATCCCGGTTTGAAATAGAGAATTGTCCTTGTCTTGCGGTTTTCAATTTACCCAGCTTACTTTGCGAATCCTTGGCAAATTTAATAGCTACTTCCCTGCCTTTTGCTGTAGCTTCTTCAACCATTCCTGGTTTAATATCATTTAACTTGGTGTACAAAAATTGTGTTCGGTTATCATAATCCTGGGGTTGAATGGCAATTCCCTGTTTCCCTAGTTGATCGACCTTTCTCATAACTTCTCTTACCTGGTCAACTTTTTCAGTATACACCGTAACCGTATTTTTGGAAGAATACCTGTAATTAATGCGCTCCGGATTATAATAATCATTTGCCTGACGGTCAATTGTTACCAGTTGTGAAGCACTGATCTCCTCATCCGAAAATCCATTATCTTTTAAAAAACTGATCAATAGTTTTTGTTTATTCTCCATGTCTTTGTACAGCGAATTCAGATCATTACTTACTTGCTTGAAAGTAATTGGCCAGATTGCAATATTGGCATTTACTTCCATTTCAGCTAAGCCTTTTACTCTAACAATTCTTTCCGTCGACTTAAAATGAGTGATGGCTTTATAAATAAACAATCCTAAAAAAGTAAGGCCAAGTCCGATAAATAATCCGGCAATGATTACAGATCTGCTATTTTTTTCCATGGTTATAATGTTTAATTAATCGTTCAAATTTAACGAAATAAATGCCTGTATTAATGAAACGAGTCTCATTCTGAAAAAAGTATCTTTGTAAAGTTAATATGTGTTAAAGACGTACTATTAGATGAAACAAAAAATAATTCTTTCTATAACTGTAGCGACTATTGCAATTGCTGCATTTTTAACTTTCAATAACAATTCACACATTCAGCAACTTGACAGGCCTTCTGAAAAACCCAACGACTGGTTTTACAGGCAAAGGGCATTCCCTTACAATCAGATCAACCACTCAGCCTATATTAAGGCTTTAAAACAAAGTGTTGCTATGCGCTCAAGAAAACAATCGATAAGAGATAAAGGGCAATGGGAATTTGCAGGTCCTGTTAATATTGGCGGCAGGATATCAGACGTGGAAATGCATCCCACTGACCTTTCAACAGCATACTTGGGAGCTGCTTCCGGTGGTGTTTTTAAATCAACCGACCAGGGTTTATCATGGCAAGCCATTTTTGATGACGCTTTAAGTCTTTCCATAGGAGATATTGCAATTGCGCCATCTAATCCAGACGTAATTTATGTAGGTACCGGAGAAGCCAATGCGGGTGGCGGGTCTCTTGCCTATGATGGTGTAGGAGTTTACAAATCAACGAATGGCGGTACGGCCTGGGAACATATGGGATTGGAAGAAAGTCGCAATATAGGGAGGATTGTAATTGACACTTATAATCCTGATGTGCTATATGTTGCAGCCATGGGAAACCTTTTTGCAAATAGTACTGAAAGGGGCATCTACAAATCAATAAATGGCGGAGTGACCTGGGAAAGAAAATTATTTGTTTCCGATTCAACCGGTGCAATAGACGTGGTACTTCACCCAACCAATCCTGACACCGTTTATGCGGCAATGTGGGAACGTGTGAGACGCCCAAACTATAAGAACTATGGTGGTGCAACATGTGGCATCTACCGTTCTTATGACGGTGGTGAAAACTGGATAGAATTAACAAACGGCTTACCTGCATCAGCTAATCAAAAGGGAAGAATAGGCATTGATATTTCAGCATCAGATCCTAACATTCTTTATACGATTTACGCCGATCAGGTTGGATATTTTAATGGTGTTTACAAATCCTATGACCATGGTGATACATGGACACAAACTAATGATGCGAGTCTTTCCAACTCATATGCTTCATATGGCTGGTGGTTTGGCCGTCTCAAAGTAGATCCGGTTGACCCTGATAATGTATTTGTAATTGGCTTAAATATTTACCGTACTCAAAATGGCGGGAATAGCTGGACAAACCAATCAGGAGGGAATGTGCATGTTGATCAACATGCGGTTTATATTCACCCATTAAACAATAATTTTGTTCTTTTGGGAAATGATGGAGGACTTTATTCGTCTGTTAATGGTGGTTCCAGTTGGTCCTGGAATACAACTTTGCCAATAACCCAATTCTATACATGTGAAATTGACTACCAACTTCCTCACAGGCTATATGGAGGCACACAGGACAATGGTACCAACCGGACAACAACGGGAGAATTGAATGATTGGCAGAGAATTTATGATGGAGATGGCTTTTATGTGCTTGTTGACCCAACCAACAATAATTACGTTTATGCGGAATATCAATACGGAGGTTTAGGCCGATCAACGAATGGCGGAGCAGATTTTACGTCGGCAACTTCAGGTATAAGCGGTTCTGATCGTTATAACTGGATGTGTCCTGTGGTTTTCGACCCTGCCAATTCACAAACATTATATTTTGGAACTAACAAGTTATACCGATCAACTAACCGGGCAGTTTCATGGCAAGCAATTAGTAACGATCTCACAGATGGTGCTGGTATAGGGAATCCTGCATATAATACATTGACAACTATTTCTATTTCACCCTTAAACCCTGAGATTATCTACACCGGTTCCGATGATGGTAATGTGCATGTTTCAATTAATGCGGGTTTTTCGTTTGAAAATATTTCGAATGGATTACCTAATCGTTGGATTACCCGTGTTGTGGCCGATCCAATTGAAGAAAATAGTGTCTATGTTTCTGTGAGTGGTTACCGATGGGATGAATTCCAGCCTCATATTTTTAAATCAGAAGATTTAGGGCAAAACTGGATGGATATTTCATCCAATTTACCCGAAGCACCAGTGAATGACATTATAGTTAGCCCGGCAAATAATGACATCCTATTCGTTGCTACTGATATGGGAGTTTATGTTACATACAATGGGGGTGTCGAATGGGAAATGTTAGGTGACAACCTGCCTAATATTGTGGTAAACGACTTGGTATATCATCAACCTACAAATAAGCTCATAGCCGCTACTTATGGACGGTCGTTATACACATACGACCTGGAACAAGATCCTTTAACAGAGATTATTGAGGTAGAGGCCCAGGTTAATATTACAGTGTTTCCTAATCCTTTCAGAGAGAAGACATCTATAAGAATAAATGGGGATGGTTTTGCGAAGGAATTAAATATTTATGACCTGTCAGGAAGATTGGTTACTAAATTAACTCTTAATAATAATGAATCCATTTATTGGGATGGTACAAATACCATGGGGGAAAAGCTAAGCAAAGGTGTATATTTTTGCAGGACAGAATCAGGAAGTAACATCATTAGCCAAAAGATTATTATTCAGTAAAGCCTCAAATAAGTGTCATGAAACAATTTTTGTTTGGTAAAACATTATCTCAGCTTGAAGATGTAGTTGCTGAACTGAGTTTACCAGGATATACATCCAAACAAATTGCTCATTGGCTTTATCAGAAAAGTGTTACTTCCATTGATGAGATGACTAACCTGTCAAAAACAAGTCGTATTCTTCTAAATGAAAAATACGATATCGGTTTAGTTTCTCCAATTAATGTCCAATCCTCTTCTGACGGTACTAAGAAATATCTCTTTCCATCAAATAATGGCTATATTGAATCGGCATTTATACCTGAAAAAGCCAGGAATACACTTTGTGTGTCGTCACAAGTTGGTTGTAAAATGCGTTGCCTGTTTTGTATGACCGGAAAGCAAGGCCTACAAGGACAATTATCAGCAAACCAGATATTAAACCAGATGCGTAGCATACCAGAGTATGAACAGCTGACAAACTTGGTATATATGGGTATGGGAGAGCCTTTTGACAATCTTGAGGAAGTGATGCAAAGCCTTGAAGTGCTTACTGCAGATTGGGGTTATGGCTGGAGCCCGAAACGTATCACGGTTTCAACCATCGGTATTGTACCTGCAATGAAGTACTTTATCGAAAATAGCAGTTGTCATTTAGCCGTTAGTTTGCACTCGCCTTTCGAAGCTGAAAGAAAACTATTAATGCCAGTCAGTCATAAGTATTCTTTAAAAAATATTATAGATGAAATAAAAAGTCATGATATTGGCAGGCAACGCCGAATCTCATTTGAGTATATTTTATTTAAAGGCTTAAACGATACACCAAAACACGTAAAAGAGCTTGCTCGTATACTAAATGGTATCCGTTGCCGGATTAACCTGATTCGTTTCCATGAAATACCAAATACTCAGCTTGAAACTACTGACGAAAAAAGGCTACAGGAGTTTAAAGAAGAACTCAATGCTAAAGGTATAACTACAACAATTCGGGCTTCACGCGGCCAGGATATTGATGCAGCCTGTGGATTATTATCAACAAAAGAAATGAGTAAAAAACAAGATTTTAAAAACCTTAAATTGGATTTATGACATTAAAGAAAGGTTTTGCCAGCGACAACTGGTCGGGAGTATGCCCTGAGATTATGCAGGCACTACAGGATGTAAATCCTGCTCACAACGAAGCATATGGCGAACTGGATGACCCGGTAACAGAAGCAGCCATTGAAAAATTCAAGCAACATTTCGGTGATGATATCGCTGTTTTCTTTGTATACAACGGAACAGCCGCTAATGTGCTTGGAGTAGGACAATTGATGCGTTCATACCATGCAGTGGTAACGGCCAAGACGGCACACCTGAACGAGGATGAATGCGCAGCTCCGGAAAAATTTATCGGTTGCAAAATACTTGAGCTGGAACCGCAGGAGGGCAAGATAAGACCACAACAAGTAGAACCTTTCCTCAACAGCATCGGATTTCAGCACCATGCCCAGCCCAAGATAATCTCTATTTCACAGGTTACTGAAATGGGTACCATTTACACCCAGGAGGAAGTCAAAGACATAGCTGACTTTGCCCATAAAAACAATTTGTACTTCCATATGGATGGCGCTCGTATTGCCAATGCGGTGGTTGCCCTGAATACTGATTTCAGAAATATTACTGTTGATGCGGGAGTTGATGTACTTTCGTTTGGCGGTACCAAGAACGGATTGATGTTTGGCGAAGTGGTGATTTTCTTTGGGAAGGAAAAAGCAAAGGATTTTGAATATCTGCGCAAGCAAAGTATGCAGTTACATTCAAAAATGCGATACATCGCTGCTCAGTTCGATCGCTTCCTGACAGATGACCTCTGGAAAAAAAATGCGCAGCATGCCAACAACATGACTATCTTACTGGCCGAAAAACTGACCCAATTTCCACAATTAAAGATAACACAAGAGGTAAAAGCCAATGGCATATTTTGCATTATGCCTCCTGAACTGATCCCTCAACTACAAAAGAAATATTTCTTTCATGTGTGGAATGTTGAAACCCACGAAGTAAGGCTGATGTGCTCGTGGGATACTACGGAAGAAGATGTTGATGGGTTTGTTTCACTTATTAAAAAGTATTTGTCGTAATAATAATAGCCTATTACTCTGGTGTCGTAAGATTTTCTTCTACTTATGAACCCTCTTCACAAAATCATCTACATCGGGCACACCGCCCTGATATACCAGGTAACCATTGTAGGGTTCACGATCGGTGATCTCATCATTGACAGGGGTGAGCATCATCTCTTTAACTTTTTCAGGATCATCCGTTTGACCAAGTATCCAGCTGAGTTTTACCCAGGCAACTTCAGGTAACATATTACCTGCCGGGATAATCCCTTTGGCCATCATATCACGACCTGTATCGTATACAAACATATGCACATAGCCCCAGATAGTTTGAAGTGTCATATACATATGAACTCCCTTAGCATGCGCCCTTTCAATAGCAGGGTAAAGCTCTTTGTTCACATGACCAAGACCGGTTCCTACAAAGATCACCCCCTTGTAACCGGCATCCACCAACGCATCCAATGTGTCAGGTTTCATGCCCGGATAATAATATAACATGGTCACCTCCTTACTGAAGTATGGTAATATCTTCACATCTCTGTCACTACGACGCTTGTTATAATCGCTTTTTATCAGGTTGATTTTCTTTCGGCTGATACTGGCTAAAGGTGTATCGCCAATGGTGCGGAATGTAGAACGGTAAGAGGAGTGCATTTTTCGTACACGTGTGCCCTTGTGCAGTAAGCCGTATTCATCAGAAGTAGGACCAAACATGCACACCATCACCTCGGCAATATCGGAATGGCCAGCAGCTTTCATAGCATGCATCAGGTTTAAAGCAGCATCAGAACTGGGACGGTCGGATGATCGTTGCGAGCCCACCAGAACCACCGGAACTGGAAGATTCTGACACATAAACGTCAGTGCTGCACCTGTATGATGAAGTGTGTCGGTTCCATGCCCAATAACAATGCCTTCAACACCATTTTCAATTTCTTTACCAATGGCTTTTGCCAGGGCAATATATTGTTTTGGTCCCATGTTCTCGCTGAATACTGCAAACACTTTTTCGGTTTCCAAGTTACAGATGTCAGCCAACTCAGGGACAGCTCCATAAAGTTCACCAGGTGAGAAAGCGGGTATTACAGCACCGGTACGATAATCGAGGCGTGAGGCAATGGTACCTCCGGTTCCAAATAACTTAACCTTAGGTAAGCCCGGTGTAAATGGAAATTCCTTCTCGGGAATTTTATAGTTGGCTTTTTTATAGCCGGTTTCTTCCATATTGGTTATGGTTCGGATATCTATCCCAATATTATAACCCGTAATGATTTTAATCACGATGTGTTTATCATCATCATTTTCAGCACGCGGCAATACTGTTCCTTCAAAGGTGCCGCGTGTAGTTTCAACTTTGGTGGTTCCCCACACGCGTACATGATACTTTTTCAACACTTCGAGTGCATCGCCTTTGTATCCCTGGAAAATATCTTCGGTCATGTTTTCTGTATTTCTTTACTCAATTCACTTAAATCAATATTACCAAGCGCCCGTTTCCTAAGCTGTCCCATAATCCAGTTAACCCGATCAGTGCTGTCTTTTTTAATGCTTTCCCTGTTGAATTTTTCTTTTAAAACCGGAATGCTATCTAAGATTGTTTTTTCGTTCACCTTTTTGAATTTCATTTCCTGAAGAATAGACTCAAAATCCATTTTCGGATGCCTGACCAATATCGGTAACATAGCCTTTGCAAGCCCGTAATTCAATTTTTCCTTCTTAAGGAAAGAAAATAATTTGTAAATTTTACTATGGTATAACTCATCAGCACCCACATACTGTCCTTCAGCATGTTTCAGCGAATGACCAATGAAAGTACCTACAAACTTTGGGTCAACATCAAGTTCATTGATAATCTTTTCGATTATTGGGAAATAATCCTTTGAAAAAATGTAGGTGTAGGAATCTTCCGGAATTTCCCAGGCTTTTAACTTATTGTAGCTGTCGATGATGTCCTCGGGCAATCCCTCCTTCAGGCTTTCGATATAATCGTTTTCCAATGGAATCGGTGCCGAATCCGTATCAGGGTACATACGATCAGCTCCCGGAAGTACACGTTCAAAAATTGTAGTTCCATTTTCAAATGATTTGCGCGTTTCATTAGGAATACCTTCTAATGCTATTTTACAGCGCTCTTCAATAGTTTCCAGGGCTGTCTTGATATCATCAGCCGGACCGGTGATAACTAACTGCGCATCATGCTTATTGGCGCTTAAAAGCTCCCTTATCTCGTTCCATTGCTCATCTGAAACTTTTGGTTTCAAATCCTCTGTATGCAAAATGTTGGGCTTTTCAATGCAGGCAATCACTTTTAGCCTGTCGGAAATCTCATCAGCGAACATTTTACCAGGCTGCGTAAACCACGACAATGCCCCTTCAAATTCAGGCAGATTAACAGCTATTAGTTTCTCAGCATGATCTGGTATGTTAACACCTTTAAGCATACTCTTATGCAATTCCTCATGATTGATCTTCCATTTTTCCGGAGATTTAATCCTTGTTTTCAACATATCACGCATCAGTAAAAGCGACCATTGCCTGAAGGCTTCGATATGTGTTAAGTCAGGGATCCATTTAGTGTGTGCCACACCTTTTATTTCGACCCGAGTACCACCTTTGCAACTTACGTTCACATCCTGCCTTCCGGCTCCCATCCCGGTTCTTACTTTTCCTGTACTCCTGTTTAAAAAACGAATATAATTGCAGGTTTCCATTACCTCTTCAGGATTTACACAATCAGGGTAAGTTACGGTTTCAATCAATGGTATTCCCAGTCGGTCTGTTTTATAAATCCGAATATGTCCAATATCAGAAATTTCACGGCAGGAGTCTTCTTCTATACTTAACTGAATGAGGCGGATTTTCTTATTAGGAAGTTGTAGTTCACCTTCAACACCAAGTATAGCAGTACGCTGAAATCCGGTAGGAATACTGCCATCCAAATATTGTTTACGGGTAATGTGAACTTCTCCAACAACATTCAATTTAGATAATAATGAAATCTCTAAAGCTATACCCAATGCCTCCCTGTTAATAGGAAATGGTGGAGTGTCATCTACATCATAAGTACATGCCGTTTCGTTCTTTATCCTGTAAATGATTTCTTTACGTGTCTTAAATTCCATCAGGGCAGTACCATCATATTCTCCCAGCTCACTTAAAGTCGGCCGCATATGCCTGATCAGTTCTGCATCATAATCATCACTGGCATTATAAAGGCCGGCCGGACAATGGCAGAATAGTTTCTGCTTCGTATCAAGCTGTTGATGTACCTCCAACCCTGACATAAAACCAATAGTATCATAGGTGCTTTGGGTAGCTTTCTTACGAGGCACATATCCAGATTTTTTCATGGATTGCCCGTAATTTTTCTTTGAATCAAAAGTCATATCTCAAGTTCATTTCCACTCGTAAAAAGAAAAGCCAAATGTAGCTAAAATGGGACGATCATATTTACATAATTATTCTAAATTGAATTTAATAATTCATAATTCCATCAAGATGATTCAATAAATCAAAATTAATTTGTTGTTATTCTATTTTCATTTAGTTAATTACTTTTGTTGTTGAATTTAACCGCATGAAAAAGCACTTTATAATTATCCTGGTATTTATATTTATTTTCATATCGGGAGATTTGCTTGCCCAGAAAAAATCAAGGATCAATATTGAGCAAGCCGACATACAAAGATATGATGCCAGTTTAGGGAAAAATAAAGAACGGCTGATTGGCGGAGTTGTTTTCAGGCAGGAAGGAACTCGCTTTTTTTGCGACAGTGCTCACCTCAACCGAAAAAAAAACAATTTTGAAGCTTTTGGGAATGTACACATTGTTGTAAACGACACCCTTGATATTTACGGTGAGCGTTTGTTTTATGAGGGTAATACTAAAATTGCTGAGCTTTTTGATAGTGTAAGGTTAATTGATAAAAATACGATATTAACTACTGAACACATGGTATATAACAGACATACCAGGATTGCCCATTATGATATTGGGGGGAAAATTGTAAATAAAGAAAATACCCTTACAAGTAAAAAAGGGTATTATAATACTGCTTCGAAAATCTTTTATTTCAAGCAGGATGTAGTACTCATCAATCCTGATTCAGAAACTTATTCAGACACCCTTATTTACAATACAAATACTGAAGTAGCCCATTTTCATGGCCCTACGGTTATCAGGGGTAAAGAAAGCATTATCTATACTGAAAGGGGCTGGTTCGATACAAGGAACGATCTGTCTAAACTGATTAAGCGTCCTTCCATCAATAACTCCGACCAAACAATTACGGCTGACAGCCTGATCTATAACAATTTAACTTATTTCGGACAGGCTTATGGTAATGTATTGATTATAGACACGGTACATGATGTTTTGATAAAAGGAGATTATGGTGAGATGTGGGACGATAAAGGTATTTCATTCATTACTGATAGTGCTGTTGCAATTACCTATGACAAGAAGGATTCTTTATTTATCCATTCCGACACAATGTGGGTTTATTTCGATAAGGATAAAAATGCCAAAAAGCTTTTATCATATTATAATGTCAGGTTTTTTAAAGAAGATATGCAGGGTTTATGCGATTCTCTTGTCTACACCATGAATGATTCAACAATCAGGCTTTATCAATTACCTGTTTTATGGAGTGGTCAAAACCAGCTAACAGCAGATTCGATAGCAATTGTTACCCGGAATAACCAGGCTGATACCCTGATCATGTATAATACTTCTTTTATTATTTCTTACGATACGCTTGATTCATATAACCAGATCAAAGGAAAAAATATGGTGGGTTATTTCAGGGATAATGAACTGGATAGGATAAGGGTAGATGGTAATGCACAAACTGTTTATTATGTACGTGAAGATGACGGGTATTTGATCGGTATTAACCTGGCTGAATCCAGTACAATGACGATCAGGATGAAAGACAGTAAATTAATATCAATCAATTATCAAACGCAGGCAAAAGAGACCATGTACCCGGAAAGTGAGTTACCAGCTGCTGATCAGGTTTTAAAAGGGTTTACATGGCATGATGCATTGCGCCCAAGAAAGGTTATGGATATTTTTATACAAGAGAAAAAAGAGGTAACCGGAGATTGATTTCTTAAAATACAGAGAACTTCACGTATCTCTTTGGATTTTCGCGAATATCTTTCAATAACAAGTTTAATTCTTCTGCTGTTTTATTCAGTTCAAGATAGAGGGTGTCGTTGTGCATCAGCATACCTATAGTGCCTTCGCCATTATTTATTTTTGCAAGAATCATTTCTAATTCATCCAGCGTATTATTTGCACGATTAAAGGTTGCCGGTATATTTGCCTTGGCCAGTGAATCACTGATCATTTCAAAATTACTGATTATAGAAGCAAATTTTTCCCTGTTTTCACTCAAAGTGAAGGTTAATGAATCAATGTTATTAAGAATTGAAGAAACACGATTTCCCTCAGTAATCATTAATGTGTCGAGATTGGTTGTAGTACTTTGGATATTACTAAATGACTTATTAATATTATCAAAACTTTCACTCAGATTTTTCCTTGCTGACTCATTGAAAATTGCCTGAAAAGCTACTACCAAGGTGTCAATAGAAGCCAGCAGACTTTCAGCTTTTGCTTTAATCGGTTGTACCTGGGCATTCACTTCTTCCATTAAGCCAGCTTCAATACTGGTAGTAAGTGTATCTCCATCTTTTGCCTGGTTAGCAGAATTCCCAAGCTTGAGGTCGACTGATTTTGATCCCATTAAGTCAGCACTGAATATTCTGGCTATGGTATTATCCGGAATAGGGAAATCAGTAACGATCATTAGCTCAATTATCACATCTCCTGACATATCAGGAGCAAAATACATTTTACTCACCTGTCCTATTCTAACTCCGTTGATCAATACCGGATTTGAAATTTCCAGGCCGCTTACTTCATGATATTTTGCGTAAAAAATTGTTTGTTTATTAAAAATATCTTTCCCTTTGAGAAAGTTATATCCCCAGATAAATAATGCAATCGCAAGAATAAAAGATACGCCAATCAGTATTTGCTTGTAAAGATTCACGGGTTTAGTTTTAATTATTAATAACGTCAGATTTTATAAAATCTTATAAACAAAGGTAATAAAACTGAATTGCAATCTGCAAAAAACATGTTATCCGAATTTTTATTTCTTTGATTCTAATTGTTTTGCTTCAGCAGATGTAATCCTCTTATTATTGTTGAACGGGATAATAAAAGCATCATTAAAACCTTTTTTTCGAATTTCTCCCAGTTGAATATTTGCTTTTTTAAGGGTACTGAAATGGCCTGAAGTATATTTATACAACCCATTATGATAATAAAATGCCAAATTATCAATTCCTTTGAATTTTTTATCGCTTAATGGTAATTTTTTAGAATTAGTATAAAATTGAATCCGGTAATCCAGATCAGATTTTACCTTAGGAGTGATGGGTTCAACTACTGCATTTTCCTTTTCATAGGCAATTTTATATTCTTTAAATGCCCTGTAAATTGCGGATGCCATAAACACCTGGCCTTCCTCCGAATTAAGAAATTGTTCTTCCTTGGGATTGCTTAAAAAACCAAGTTCGATAAGGACGCCAGGCACCGATGTACGCCACAGCACAAGAAATCCAGCTTGTTTAACCCCTCTGTCTTTTCTTCCTACCCGGTTTTTAAATTGCTGTTGAATATAATAAGCAAGAATTGCATTTTGCTCCTGATTATTATCTTTTTTTAATGAAAGCGTGATGTACGATTCTGGTGAATTAACATCAAAACCTCCATACTGATCATCTTCATTTTCTTCCAATAGAATTGAAGCATTTTCCATCATAGCTACATTCAGGTTCGCATTATCTTTATGCAAGCCCATTATGTATGTTTCAGCACCATAAGCTTTTGTCGAATTTATTGAATTACAGTGTATTGAAATAAAAAAGTCTGCCTTATTTTTATTTGCGATTTCGGCTCTTTTGTAAAGTTCAACAAATCGGTCTGTTTTTCTTGTATAAATAACTTTAACATCTTTTAAGTATTCTTCTATGTACTGACCCGTCTTTAATGCTATCTTTAGCACTATGTCTTTCTCTTTAGTATGTTTACCAAGTGCTCCGGGATCTTTACCTCCGTGTCCGGCATCAATAACTACAGTAGTTATTTTACCTTTTTCCTGTGCCCGTGACAATAGAGTACCGTTGAAAATAAAGAGCAATACAATAGCAATATGCAGTAATCGTTTCATCTTAACTAATTCTGATTTTCTGAATTATATTTGCAACCATATATACCATGTTCAGTAGAAACAAAAGTAAATCATAGCATTTTGAGAATGGGTTGTTCATTTGGTAAATTATTAACACAGCTATGGTTATTAATTTTAATTTCCATAAGCATGAACGACCTGAAAGCCGATTCATTGTTCAAACCCGTGTTTCTATTACCCGATACAATTGTAAGATCCGACACGATCAATACTTTTGAGAATGCAAATATTGACACAACCGCTATTAGCACCAATGATACAACGGCCATTACCACCAGCCTGCCGGATAGTTTAAACCCTCTTGCCACAGAACGTACGGTTATTGAGGATATAATAGAGCGAACAGCACGCGACTCGATTGTGCAAGATCTTGTTAATAAAAAAGTTTACCTGTATGGTGATGCGATGGTTACCTATCAGGAAATCATATTAAAAGCAGCATATATTGAAGTCGACTTTAATACCAATTCTCTTTATGCAACAGGATTGCCTGATTCGTCAGGAAAACTTATTGGCTTTCCGGAATTTTCAGAATCCGGCGAAACTTTTAAGGCAAAAACCATGACCTATAATTTCCGGACTAAAGAGGGAATTATTCATAATGTACTCACTCAGGATGATATGGGATTTTTACATGGTGAAAAAGTCAAGAAAATGGAAGATAATACGATCAATGTGCTTCACGGATCGTTTACTACTTGTAACCGGGAAGAAGACCCTCATTTTGCATTTAATTTCAAAAAGGCAAGAGTAATTCCAAACGAAAAAATAATCTCTGGCCCTGTATATATGGATATTGAAGGCGTGCCCACACCACTTGTATTACCTTTTGGATATTTTCCTAATAAACAGGGTCGTAAGTCAGGAATAATTATTCCTACTTATGGTGAATCAGCAGATCGTGGCTTTTTTCTAGAAAATGGCGGATATTATTGGGCTATCAACGATTATATGGATTTCACGGTAACAGGTGACATTTATAGCCGGGGCAGCTGGGCTATAAAACCAAAATTCAGATATAAAAAACGATATAAATTCAATGGATCCTTTAATATTGGCTATGGTGAAAATGTTATAAGCACTAAGGGCTCGCCAGATTATTCTAAAAGCACGGATTTCAGAATTCGCTGGACTCACAAGCAAGACCCAAAGGCAAGACCCCGAAGTACTTTCAGTGCAGACGTAAATATAATTACCAGTAATTACGTTAAATACAATGTTTCAACTGTTGATGACTATTTGTCCAATGAATTCCAGTCGAGTGTGGCCTACCAGACTAACTGGGCCGGAAAATATTTCCTGACGGTTAATGCAAGTCACAGACAGAATACAAAAACACACCAGGTTACTGTTACTCTTCCGGAATTGACTTTTACTGTAAACCGATTTTATCCTTTAAGAAAAGCGGGTGGTAAGAAAAAATTTTATGAAGACTTGAGTGTCCAATATACATTTAATGCGAAAAATACAGTAAAGACGTTAGACTCTTTATTTTTTACAGAACAAACATTGAATAGTGAGATGCAAAATGGTGCCATCCACAAAATCCCAATAAGTCTTCCAATGAAAGTGTTTAAACACTTTACATGGACAAACTCCATCAATCTTACCGATCGAATGTATAGTCAGTATATCAATCGCGAATGGTCCAATGACACACTGTTTAAAGATAATGATACCATTGTTGGATATGTTAACACTGATACGATAAAGGGATTTGCCAATGCCTTTGATTTTAGTGTTTCTTCAAGCCTTACAACCAAAGTTTATGGAATGTTGAAAATGAAAAAAGGCCCGGTTCGCGCTATCAGGCATGTGTTTACTCCAAGTTTAAGCTTTTCATATATTCCCGATTTTGGAAATGAAAACTGGGGCTATTATGATTCATTTATTGATGGAGATAGTATTGAAAGGATATACTCTAAGTTTGAAGGCTCTTTATATGGCTCTCCACCTCCACGTAAATCAGGAAGTATTGGGTTAAATCTTAATAATAACCTGGAGATGAAGGTGCCTTCAAAAAAAGATACAATAACAGGATTAAAGAAAATTGTGCTGATTGAGAATTTTACAATTTCCGGCAATTATAACCTTGCTGCAGATTCGCTGAATATGTCAACCATAAGACTAAGCGGCAGAACCAAACTATGGAAAAACCTAACCTTGCAATATGGATCTGTATGGGATCCATATACAGTAGATTCAACTGGTAGAAGAATCAATCAATATTATTGGAATACGCATAGAAAGCTTTTAAGAAAAGAGAATTCCTCCTGGAATCTGAGTTTGAGCATGAAACTCGGAGACAAAGATTTTAAGAAAAAAGAAAAACCTAAAAATGCGACAGAAGATGAGCTAGATGAAATACGGGAAAATCCCGATAATTATGTTGATTGGGATATTCCCTGGTCGCTAAATTTATCTTATAATTTCAATTATACCAACAGAATTTTATATAACGACTTCCAGCGATTACCTGAACATAAGATAGTACAAACATTGAGTTTGAGCGGACAGGTTAATCTTACACCAAAGTGGAAAGTAACATTTCGAACTGGATGGGATTTCACAGCCAATGAAGTGTCATACACATC
>Ga0164313_10000495_pt1 | contig 31836 bp, 27 predicted proteins | sample GuaBasSedimGuay4_FD_113735 | JGI IMG/M metagenome (GOLD analysis project Ga0164313, IMG submission 113735) | Subseafloor sediment microbial communities from Guaymas Basin, Gulf of California, Mexico - Guay4, Core 4569-4, 0-3 cm | ecosystem: Environmental > Aquatic > Marine > Hydrothermal vents... | reverse complement strand
GGAAATCAATTCCATGGCGACCATGGCGCCCAGTCCCCGGACATCCCCGATCAATTCAGGATATTCTGCCTGCATGCGGCGCAGACCAGCCTTGAGGCGGTTTCCGGTTTCAACCGCGCGTTCGCACAGCGCTTCTTTCTCAATGATGTCCAGCGCAGCCAGTGCGGCCACACAGCCCAGTGGTGAAGCCGCGTAGGTCCCGCCCAGCCCGCCGGGCTCAGGTGCGTTCATCACCTCCGCTTTGCCGACGACTGCAGAGATCGGAAAGCCTCCTGCAATCCCCTTGGCCAGGGTGATGATATCCGGCTCAACGCCTGAGTACTCGACCGCGAACATCCGGCCTGTACGTGCAAATCCAGTTTGTATTTCATCTAATATCAATAAGATGCCGTGTGTATCGCATAATTCACGTAATTGAGCCAGGAAGCCATCAGGTAGCGGGTAAAACCCACCTTCGCCCTGCACCGGTTCGATGATGATCGCGGCCACGCGGTCGGGCTGGACATCGCTTTCGAACAAGCGGTCGAGGGCAGCCAGCGAGGCCTCGGCGCCGACGCCGAGATACTCGGCAGGATATGGCGCGTGATAGATTTCAGGAGTGAACGGACCGAAGCCTTTCTTGTAGGGAACGATTTTGCCGGTCAGGCCCATACACAGATTGGTGCGGCCATGAAATCCACCGCTGAATGCAATAACGGCTGGCCTGCCGGTTGCCACCCGGGCAATCTTGATCGCATTCTCAACCGCCTCGGCGCCAGTCGACAGGAAAATCGCCCTGGCATCTTCTATCGGCGCGATAGATGTAATTTTCTCTGCCAGTTCGACCACGCTGGCGTATGGCGTGACCATCACGCAGGTGTGGCTGAAGGCGTCAAGCTGTTGTTTGACCGCGGCAACGATTTCCGGGTGGCTGTGCCCGGTGTTAACCACGGCAATACCGGCAGCGAAATCGATGTATCTATTACCCTCCTCATCCCAAAGCTCTGCATTTTTCGCGCGCGCGGCGTAGATCGGTAACAGGTTGCCCATTCCGCGTGCGAATACCTGCTCCTTGCGTTTTTGCCAGTCTTGATTTTTCATTTCTGATTCACCTGTGTCGCAGCCATCCATTGTCCTGCACTTTGAGGCGTTCGGGAACCCCAACTGGCAAAATTGGCTGTGTATTTACCGCGGTGCTGGTAGTCTATGGCGCCAATGGACTTCGTTTTACTCATTGCAGGGATTGCCGGCCTCTTCATCGGGACTGAACTCACGATTGGCGGAGCGCTTGCGATTGCCCGGCGCCACCAGTTGTCTGAATTCTTCGTCGGCCTGGTGATCCTGTCGATCGGGAGCGATCTCCCGGAAATAGCCATCGCCTTCGATGCGGGCCTCAAGGGTTTGGGGGGGAACGACGCCTCAGGCGTTGTTGTCGGTACTTCGATTGGCAGCGTCGTGGCTCAAATCGGCTTTGTGCTCGGATTGGCCGGGGTCATCAGTTTCCTGACCCTGCCACGTATTTTCGTACTCAAGCACGGCGCCGTGTTACTGGGGGCAACGGTGCTGCTGTTTCTGCTGGCGCTGGACGGCCAGGTAAGCAGAATGGAGGGGCTGGTCCTGATCGCGGCCTACGTGATTTACGTTATCGCCCTGATGAACGGAGAAAACGTCCCCGATCAAGAACCCGGGCAATTGGCCGGCGGCGGTGTCCGTTCCTGGCTCTTGCTCCTGATGGGACTGGGCGCGGTAATTATCAGCTCAGAAGTCACGGTAACGTCTGTCGTCAATATCGCCTATACCTTTGAACTCAGCGAGGCCTTGATCTCCGTACTGATCATTGGCCTGGGCACCAGCCTGCCGGAACTTTCCATATCCATCTCAGCGATCATGAAGGGGAAAACGCAGATGTCTGTCGGCAACATCATCGGCAGCAACATCCTCGACACCCTTTTGCCGATAGGGATCACTGCCGTAATTTCCCACATTATGTTCGAACGGCAGTTACTGTATTTCGACCTGCCGTACATCTTCGTGCTGACGGCGGTCGTGCTGGCCTTCTTCTATACCAGGAAGGGTGTGACCAGGCCGGAAGGCATAGTCATCCTGGGGTTTTATTTCTTCTACGTGATCGTCAAGCTGTTGCAGTTCTAGAAATAGGCTAGGATGCTGTTATGAAGCATTTACTCACCTCCATTCTGATCACGCTCGTGCTGGCTGCCTGCGCCAGCAAACCTCTGGTCCCCTACTCAACCGACGGACCACCCCTGGTCCTGCTGCCTGCCACCAACGCTGGCATCAAGGATGAGCGTGGTCGTTTCCGCGAAATAACCTGCGCCGTATTGCAGGACCATGGGAAGGAACTTCCACACTACCGGGACTGCGAAGATGCGCTGACCCGTTTAAGCGGCGAACCCGAAGCAACTGGTGTGCCGGTCGACCTCGGCCAATCCCGCCACAACCTGGTTGCGGCCATGGTGCCCGGCATCGGCTGGGAGTGTTTCGAAAGCTGGCTGGATTATGAAAATGAATTTGACAGCCATGTGGAAAAATTTGGATTCGAGGCTCACATATTCGCCGTGGACGGAATGTCGGGCACGACCCACAACGCCAGGCAAATCCGTGACACCATCATGGATCACGCCGCGGAACTGCAAGCAGAACAACTGGTCCTGATCGGATACTCAAAGGGCGCCCCCGACTTGCTCCAGGCCGTTGTGAGCTATCCTGAAATTCACCCCTACATAGCGGCCGTGGTCAGTGTGGCCGGTTCTGTAGGCGGCTCACCATTGGCGAATCCTGCCAAAGAGAGCGACCTCGACCTGTTAAAACACATTCCGAAATCCGAATGCACGACAGGCGATGGCCACGCCGTAGAGAGCCTGCGCCCCGCCGTCCGGCGCCAGTGGCTGCAGGATAATCCACTGCCGGATAATATCCGCTATTACACGCTGGTTACCTTACCGGAGCCCGACCAGATTTCCTCAATACTGAAAAGCACCTACAAGAAACTCGCCGTCATTGACTCCAGGAATGACAGCCAGGTTATTTTCTATGACCAGTTCATTCCCGGCAGCACCTTACTGGGTTATCTCAATGCAGATCACTGGGCCATTGCTGTACCGATCGCGGAGGCGCACCCCTTCATCGGCAGGCATTTCGTGGACAAAAACAATTATCCCCGAAAAGCGATATTTGAAGCCGTTCTGCGGTTTATTGAAGAAGACATGGATCGCGAGCAGGCGGGAGAAGACTCGAAGTAAGCTGTATACTCAGGCGGCTTCAAACCTTGCTTTGTTTTCAGCCATCCACCTGTCACCGTCCTCCCTGGTCTTGCTGGAGTCTGCCATCACATCAGCATGAGCAACTTTGTAATGAGGGTAAAGTGCATTCATCCATTCTTCGAATGTTTCACCTTCCACCACTACTTCGCATAGATCACATTTGAGAGTTTTCATAATATTCACGTGTTTAAAGGGAAATGGGCATAACTTACAGGACTTACTATACTGATGAGGTTATCGAAAGGAAATCTCTTGAACCAGCCAATTGAGGTTCACTGGCCCGATCGCTATCGACCCGGGAATTGCCCCGTTCATGTTAAAAACGAATTGGATATCGCCGCAGCGCAAGAACACGTATGGGCATGGTTGACTCAGGCCACCCTTTGGCCCAGTTGGTACGTGAATTCTGCGAATGTAAGAATACTGGAGGGTACAGGGCCAAATCTTCAAAAGGGAACCCGCTTCCGCTGGAAGACATTTGGCGTGACAATTACTTCTACAGTGCTTGAGTTTGTTCCGGGTGAGCGTATTGCCTGGGACGCTCACGCACTTGGGGTCGACGCCTATCACGCTTGGGTTTTGCAACCATCCACCCAGGGGTGTCATGTACTCACTGAAGAAACACAGCATGGCTGGGTTGCAAGGCTCGGTAGTTTGTTAATGCCCAATCGAATGCACAAGTTTCATCAGTTGTGGCTTGAAGGACTCGAAACCAGAGCCCGTGCCGGCTTACCCCCCAACGCTGCTGGAGTTCCGCTTTCGGGCAGAATCCAGCCATGACGCACCCAAATCGACAGGACACAAGCTAACATGACAGGGCAAGGTCTGACGCGGGCACTACCCAGCAAATTTGTACTTGCAGTTACCATTGGCGGTGTCATTGGTCTCGGCATCTTGCGCGGACCTGGTGAAATCGCTGAGGTCATTCCTGATCCTTTTTTTTATCTTGCACTTTGGTTGTTTGGTGGTTTGTTCGTTCTACTGAGCACCGCTGTAACCGCCGAATTGGTTGGCATGACACCGCGCTCCGGCGGTACCTACTCACTCATTCGCCGAGCATTTGGACCGTACCCTGGATTCGTAATTGGCTGGGTTGACTGGCTGAGTTTCGCTGCAGACATTGCCCTTAAAGCGGTTGTAATAATGGAGTTCGTGGCCATTCTCTTTCCTGAAACAGCGGAATGGCGTACGCCGCTGGCCATCATCGTGACAACAATATTCGCCGCCTTTCAGCTGCGCGGAATCGCCTTGAGTGCCATTCTTCAGGAGTTTGCGACGGCGACGATAGGATTGGTCGTGATGGGACTGGCGCTGTTGCTGATTCTTGTGGAAGCACCGGTGATCAATGCCACGGAATCGATGCCCGTAAATCCTGGACTCAGCGACTGGAGCCTGGTGATCGCAACGATCATTTTTACTTACGACGGTTGGCTTTATGCGTCTTACTTCAGCGGCGAAATCAAGGGTGGCGCCGGAGCCGTAGCGCGCTCATGCATCAAAGGCGTCATTATCGTGATCGCACTGTATATGTTGCTGAACTTCGCATTGGTGAAAAGCGTGGGATTAGCTGCTCTGGCAGGCAGCGATCTGGCTCTGGCGCACGCGCTTGAACTTGTTATCTCACCAGCAGCTGGCAGCGCAGTTGTGGTCGCCGCCATCCTGATTCTGCTAAGCCATCAAAACCTTGCATACATGGGAGGACCACGAATTCTTCACGCCCTTGCGGTGGATGGTTTTGCGGCGAAGAGCGCACAAAAGGTCGGGAAGGGCGGCAACCCGGTATTCGCCGTGTTGGTCACCTGGTTGCTTTCTGTAGGCCTTATCTCGCTCGGTGGGTTTTTGTTCTTATTGTACCTTTCTGTATTTTTCTATATACCCCTTTACCTTGCATTGATTGTCGGCGTGCTTATCCTGCGCAAGCGCGAGCCGGATAGCGAGCGCCCTTACCGAGCGTGGGGCCATCCTTACAGTACGATCGTGTGCCTGGTCGGATGGACGTTAGTGACTTTGTTTCAAGCATTCGCCGAGCGCGAGACCGCAGTGTATGCCCTGGCAATGGTGGTTGTGTCCTGGCCTGTGTACCGATATCTCATCCGCAAGTCATGAAGCACACAATTATTGTTGCAGCCATCTGTATATTCGCTGCATTTCCGTTCATGTTAAAAGCGGAAACTCACAGTGTGTCCGTGAGAAATGGGTTCTTCAGCCCCAATGACCTGGTAATTCAACCAGGCGATACCGTGGTATGGACAGATGCGCCAGATCCGGGCGAATGCAGTTACGATCCCTGCCCAACCGTGGTTATGCATAACGTGAAGGCCGATGATCTTTCATTTTCATCGGGGCCACCGGCCGACGATTGGACCTATCAGCAAAGCTTTGATCAGTTGGGAGAAATTCTGTACCACTGCGAGGTTCACAGCGCACCAGGAAAGGATATCAATAGCTTCATGAATGGCCGCATCACCGTTCAGTCAAAAATGGAATCTGTATTCGAGATAAACCCGGGGCTGAATGATGCCTGGTACGACCCCGCCACCAATGGCCAGGGATTCCTGATCATTGTTTTTCCGGAGATCAAGCAGGTGTTTGTGGCCTGGTTCACCTTCGATACCGAGCGCCCGCCAGAGGATATAATGGCGTTTTTGGGAGATCCCGGCCATCGCTGGCTGACCGCGCAAGGGCCCTACGATGGGAATACTGCAACTCTGACTATTTTCGTTACCGAAGGCGGCGTTTTTGACGCTGCCGAACCTGTTGCTACAACAGACCTTGCCGGTGACGGCATCATCACGATCGAGTTTGCCGATTGCACCGAGGGACTGGTGAATTACGAAATCACTTCGCTCGGCATTTCAGGCGAAATACCGATTCAGCGTATTGTGCTGGACAACGTGCCTTTGTGCGAGGCGTTCACTAATCCCTGAGCAATAAAAAAGGCGGCCCGGGCATTAACTGCCCGGACCGCCGCAACGCCGGAAGGGTCCGGCAGAGAGAAGATCAGTCCAGCATTCCAGTCTGTACCTGTTGCTGTGTGGAGGGGAAACGCTCGCCGCCCTTCAGCGGGTCGCCTGACCAGCCGAGTGCTTGCCAGTCGATAACGTCAGTAGTGTGGCAATCCAGGCAACCACCATTTATGCCGCCCATGCCCAGTGCCTGCTCTGCCGGTGCGACTTCATGGTTCACCGAAAGCAGCATCTCGGTCGTTGCGAAGATGTGGGTACCGCTGAAGTTCTGCCCGGTCCGGGCTGCGCCGTCTTTGAGTGCTGCGGTCCAGTCCCACTTGCCCCAGTAGGGATTCGGCCCACCGGCCAAACCGAACAGGTGTGGAACCAGGACCGTGCGCGTATTGGGGTCTACCGGTTGGTTGCCGATCATCAGCTTGAACGGATAGATCATTGCGTCCTGGTCATAGTAGTCACCTACAGGCTCAGCCATTGAAATTGGCTCATTGACGTAATGATCACTGACGCCAAGCACCATCCGCTTCCACTTTCCGTTTGAATAACGCAGCGTGGGACGGACATTGAGGCCCCAGACAAACGCACCTTTCTTCTTGTTATACATCGCCCGGCCAGTAACCGGATCGACCGGTATCGGGTCTATATCCTGGCCAGCTTCGGACCAGTACCATTCCATTGTAGTACCCACGGCGCGTGCAAATGCCGGGATATGGCAGACCTGGCAGGCCAGACGGCCGTGCCTGCCATCAGCAAACACGGGCTCAATCGAGGTGCCCGCGTGAATCGTGTCTTGACCGCCATGGCAGTCAGTGCACTGTTTTATCTCGCCTTCATTGACCGAGTGCAGTGACATCCCGGCGATGCCGTGATTGAGGTCACCCGTTTTCGGATCATGGTTGTTGCCATGGCAATCAACACAGGACATGTTGGCACCATTGACACCCATGTGGACATCAAATTCCCGCGTCGTGGCGATCATGTCGGAGGAAATATCCCCATGCTTGACGTTATCGCCTCCACCTGCAAATGCATGACAGCCAATGCAGGCTTTGCGCGTCGGCTCACTTCCGAGTGCGATGCTGCGGGCGACCACGTTCAAGTCAACGCCAGGATCAGGCATTCCGGCGGTTTTTATGCCTTTCTTGTAGGTGCCGGACTGATCGTGGCAGACCAGGCAATCGACATTGTTTGGATTGTCGAAGTCGTAGCCCCCGTCCTTGTACCCAAGGCCGGCATGGCATTGCGTACAGCGTCCCTCATTGGTCGGGACTGCGATGCAGAAGTTATTGAGCAGATCGTTCTTGCCGTGCGTTGAGCCTTCGAGACCTACGATATTTTTGACCTTACCTTCCCACTTGAAATGACCGGTATCCAGCATCTGTGCGCCCTCCTCCTGGTGGCACATCAGGCAGGACTCTGTTCCTTCATACAAGATGGTGCCGAAGTACAGTTCGTGGATATCGACATCATTTATCGATGCGTACTCGATAAAGTCTTCAGTGGTCACCAGACCAGATTTCTCAATGGAGTTGTTTGCAGCAGGGTCAGCGCAAGTAATCATCGGAAATAACAGCAGGCCTAACACCACATGCAATGCGGCCATGAATTTGGCTTTCATTTCTTTCTCCTCGTGTAACGATAAAAACTCGTCTTACACAAGGAGAATAATGAGGTGAACCTTAAGCTGAGCTGAAATTGATTTTAAGCTTAGGTTAAGGTTCGTAAGCGCAAAGTTTAAGGGTGAATTTCAGGGGAAAATGATCTCCTCGTGTGCAGTACCCGGCCTCCGCCGGAAACTGTAAGCGATCGGGCGCTACGCCACGTGTGTAGCGCCCTTTATTTAATTGAAAAGCCGTTTCGGAAAGCGGTCAAGCTCCCAATAGACGTCTACTCAGAAGGGACTGCATCGAGTACCCGTGTGTAGTAAAAAGCCCATGCCTGTATTTGTATAAATAAACTTGAAATACGATATTTGTATTAAGGTTTTTCAAGGATTATAATCACACCATGCTAATAAAACGACCCAATGCCATTGATCGGATAATCAAGACTTTTCGTGTGCATCCGGCAGTCACCCTGGTCGGCCCACGACAATGTGGCAAGACTACGCTGGCCCGGATGATCACCGCTGGTGAACCGGAGTTCACATTCTTTGATCTGGAGAGCGCAGTTGACCGGCGCCGGCTGGAATCACCCGAACAAGCTCTGGCGCCGTTAACGGGGCTGGTTGTCATCGATGAAGTGCAGCGGCAACCGCGACTTTTCGAAACACTTCGAGTGTTGCTGGACCGGCCGGCAGCCAACACCCGGTTTTTACTTTTGGGCAGCGCGTCGCCCAGGCTGATCCGGGGTGTGGCTGAAACCCTTGCCGGCCGGGTTGGGATCGTCGACCTGGCAGGATTTGACCTGCAAGAGGTCGCCCAGGCGCCTTCTGACGGGAATTGGAAGACGCTGTGGCAAAGGGGTGGGTTTCCGAGAAGTTATCTCGCCATAGATGACAAAGCTTCAGTTTTATGGCGGGAAAACTTCATACGCACCTTCCTGGAGCGTGATGTGCCGCAATTGGGTATCAACATACCCGCAGAGACATTGAGGCGCTTCTGGACCATGATTGCCCATTACCATGGCCAGGTATGGAACGCTGCAGAGTTTGCCCGGTCCATGGGCACGAGCGAGGGAACCGCTCGTAATTATCTCGATATCCTTCAGGGCGCTTACATGGTCCGGGCGCTCACACCGTGGTATGAGAATCTGAAGAAACGCCAGGTCAAGTCGCCGAAGATTTACATCCGGGATAGTGGCGTATTACATGCCCTGCTGGAATTGACCTCATTCAGGGCCTTGTCCGGGCACCCAAAAATGGGCTCGTCATTCGAAGGATTTGTGATTGAGCAAATAATTGCTCGCCTGAATACCCGTAATGCGAGTTTCTGGGCGACTCATGCTGGAGCGGAATTGGATCTGCTGCTCAACGTCTCAGGCAAGCGCTACGGTATCGAAGTCAAGTACAGCGATGCGCCGGGTACCACGCGTTCCATGCGCGTGGCTCTGAAAGACCTGGGTTTGGCTCATTTGTGGGTGGTTTATCCAGGCAGCGAGGCTTATCAATTGGATGACCGGATATCCGTGTTACCCGTGAGCAGCTTACCTGATTTTAAATTTACTGATACCCAATCAGCACGGCAACGACCATCGTAATACTGCCCAGCATCAGCAACTGCAACATCAGCGGCCAGATAAACCGGAACCAGCGGCCGTAGGGTATCCTGCAGATGCCCAGTATGCCCTGTTGATTTGGATGTAAATTAACAGGCAGCCCCCAAACTACTCTTATGGCGGCGTAAGAAATCATCAAACTTTGGAACTGTAAAATCGATATCCCCATGCGTTGCGCTGTAGATCATTCCTTTGTGAATGATCTTTGCACGCCTGGGCCCAAGCGCACGTAAATCTTCACTTAGGGCATTAGCAACATCTGACGACCGATAAGGCCCTTTGCCTAAATATGCCATTGCCAGTACATATTCGCGCTCCTTCGGTGTAAGTCGTTCAAATCGAACTTTAAAGAATCCCTCATCCAAGCGGCGAAGGGCGGCTACGCTGGCTCTTTTGACATCCTCCCCGTCGATAGGCGATTCATCTGCGATGTTCCAGGATTGGTATCCCCACTCTTGTAAGAAGAATGGATAGCCTTCAGTATCTTTGCAGATCAGTTCGATCGCCTCGTCGGTAATAGCTTCACCCTCAGCCAAGACTGGTTGTCTGATTGCAGCAATCGCTGCTGATATGTTCAAGGGACCAACCGGAGGATAGTTAAACAAACGCTCCGAATACGATTTGGCTTCACCGGTCAATGCAGCAATTTGAGGCAGACCTGCGCCAAAAAATATAACGGGGAGCTTTTTCTGATTGACCCGATGAATTGCAACAATGAGAGCCGAGAGTTCTTCAGGTTTCAGATATTGAATTTCATCGATTAGTAAGGTCCACCCCCTATTGCCAGCTTGTGCAGCCCGACCGATACTTATGAATAATTCACCTAGATCATATTCAAGAATACCGCTGTCTGCAGTACCAGGCACTGGATCGACCGAGAGCGAAACATCCCCCATAGTCACCTTGAATGCACCTACAAAAGATCGCAAAACACGCGTCGCGTTGTGGGCGGCAGCTTTCGCTGCTTCAATTAGAGATAGCTTTCGAAGTACCTGCTGCAGTTTGGGGTAAAGCAGGTCAGCAAGACGCCTGTGATCTGGGGCTTCAATATAGGATGTGATGTGGTGATGAGACTCTGCTAATTCCTCTATCCTATTTAACAATACTGTTTTTCCAGTGCCACGTAGCCCTAATAATATCTGGGATTTGTCATGCCTTCCCAAGAGCACGCGTTGCAATGCTATGTTGGCATCACTGATGATTTCATCACGTCCGGCAAGTTCTGGAGGTTGAGATCCTGCACCGGGAGCAAACGGATTTCTAACTGGGTCCATATTAGCAAGTATATATAGTTTATCTAAGTATATCTAAAGTTTAATATACTGATATATAATTTACTATACAATCTAAAATGATCATTCACGTGTGTAGCGCCCTTTATTTAAAAATACCGGTTACTGATACCCAATCAGCACGGCAACGACCATCGTGACACTGCCCAGCACCAGCAACTGCAGCATCAGCGGCCAGATAAACCGGAACCAGCGGCCGTAAGGAATCCCGCAGATACCAAGGATGCCCATCAGGACTGCATTGGTCGGCACGATCATGTTCATGAAGCCATCACCCATCTGGTAAGCCAGTACGGCGACCTGGCGACTGACCCCGACGATATCAGAAATGGGGGCCATGATCGGCATCGTCACGTAAGCCTGGCCGGAGCCGGAAGGAATGAAGAAATTCAGGATGCTTTGGATAAACAACATGCCCATTGCCGAGAGTTCGGGACCCAGCGCAACCAGGGGCTGGGACAGGCCGTTGACGATGGTGTGCAACACCTGCCCGTCGCTGAGCGTGATTTCAATCGCCCGGGCAAACCCGATCAGCAGTGCGGTACCCACCAACTCGCCCGCCCCCGCGACAAAATTTCGCGCCATGTCGTCGGCAGGCATCTTGTAAATCAACCCACATACCAGGGCCAGCGCAAAAAAGACGCCGCCCAGTTCGATGAAATACCACTGGTACTGTTTGATCCCCCATACCACCACTACCAGCGCCAGCAGCGTGGCGAGCAGCACCAGTCTCTGCCGCATGGTAATGGGGCCGGATTTTGGTGGCTCGGGAGGTTGGGCCTCGGGAATATCGGCGACCAGTGAACTGGCCGGATCATTACGGACTTTCTTCGAATAGCGCAGCACGTGCAGGTATCCAACGGCAAAAAACAGCGGGAATATGGCCAGGCGGAAGGCCATTCCGGAAACAGGCGTGATTCCGGCAACCTCCTGCGCCACCAGTACCGTGAACGGATTCATCACGGCTGTGCCATAACCGACGCCGTAGCCCACAACCATGATGCCAATCGCCGCCACAGTATCCATGCGCATACCGACGCACAGCGTGATCAGTATCGCTACCAGCGGAATGTACTCTTCCGCCATCCCAATCGTGGACGAGCCGACCGCGAAAGCCAGCATGCCCATCAGGATCAGTAAGGCAGGCTGGTGGCCAAACCGGTTCAGGATTTTCGACAGCGCGGCGTCCAGAGCGCCGGTGGCGCGGATTACTGCCAGGGCGCCGCCAATGATGAAGACGAAGAAAATGATGCCCTGTGCAGCCGCCAGGCCGCGGGGGATGACGGTGAATAAAGACCAGATCGACAATGGCTCGGTTTCAGCGATGACCGCATAAGTGCCAGGCACCACCACTTCGTGGCCATGATCGTTCATCTGCATTTCAAACTGGCCGGCCGGCAACAGCAGCGTCAGCACATAGGCCAGCAGAATCATGCCGTAAAGCAAAACCAGTGTGTGTGGAACTTTAAATTTCTTGAACATGTTCAGGCCCTCTCCCCAGGTGGTTGGTTTGCGTTGATCAGGTCCGCCTTGCTGCCATAATTCCTGCCCACCTGCCAGGCAACGCCAAGCCAAACCAGGGACAAGGCAATGTTGACCATCGCGAACTGTGCGATACCGAAATGGAACCAGTTCAGGCCGGCATAGATCGCTCCGGCCTGGGCCAGGTCGCCAAAACGCCAGAAAAACGCTTCGATTGTGGTCTTGCCTTCGTATTTCTGGGCGGCGGACAAGGGCAGGTAGAGTGCATGACGAGTGGTATTCATCAAGGAATAGTCGGTCGAGTTCTCCATTATCTTCGCAATGCGGATGATGCTGAAAATTGGGATAAACGCCACCACGCCATAGCCAATGATGGCGATCACCGGCAGCACCAGCACCGCTCCTCTTACGCCGATCCAGCGCAGGACACGCGCCACCAGGAATACCTGGAACAGCAGCGTCAGCAGGTTGACGGTGAAAAAGAAATTACCGTAAAAAGACGCAATGAAATCTGATTTGATCACGCCGGAGCCGGTGGCCACTGCGGCGTCCGCATAGCGTACGACCAGTTCAGCGAGAATGTACTCACCCGTAGTATTCACCCAGTTGAGCAACATGATTAACATCGCCAGCAGGAACAGGTAACGATCCGTCAGCACCAGCGACAGGCCACCCAGTAAGCCGCCGTGTTGTTTCTCATCGGAGTCCGGGTCATGGCTGCGGGAACCGGGCGGGACCGCCGCTCGTGCCCAGCCGACACAGGGCAGCGTCAAGGCCAACAAAACCAACGCCAAAAGCAGCAGCACCCAGGGGCCGATGGTGGGAAACAGTGCGCCACTCATCGATGGCGCTGCCAGCCCACCCAGCGTGGCGCCGATCATGATCACGGGAAACAGCCTTTTGCCGCTTTTGGTGCTGTAACTGTCGGCCGCAAAGGCCCAGAATTGGGCCGTTATCATCACGCCGAAAATTCCGACCCAGACGTAGTAGGCAAAGCCAACATCCACTCCTGCCCGCCCCAACACGTAGAACACCAGCAGGTTGAGCAGGAAAAAACCGGTGACGTAACGGGTCAGCTGTTGCTTTCCCGTGTGCCGGAAGACCAGCCCGTAAAGCGGAATGATGAACAGCAATAACACGGCCGTCACGGCGACCGCGTAGCTTTTCATTTCAGCAGAAGAACCGGTCAGCAGCAGCGGCTCACGAATGGTTTTCAGTATGTAATAACTGACCATCATCAGCAGGGCATAGGAGAAAAAGGCGACGACACTCTTCCCTTCCCCCGGAAGGAGTTGGGTAAATCTGCTGAGAAACCGGTCCAGCGGTGTTAATTGTGTCGGCCAGTGGGCCATGCGCATAAGCCAAGTGGGTTTGCAGGATAAGACCACAGGGAAACGCGGACTGCAACTGGAAGAACCGCATTGCAGCGTTGAAGGCGACACGATAAGCTGCGTCAATGGAAGGCAAACGACTCCTGCTTCATTCACTGTTTCTGTTCGCGCTGCCGGTCATTGTCGCCTGGTTCGGGATATCGCTGGCCGGCGCCATCGCCCTGCTTGCCCTAGCGTTGATCTGGCGCTGGGCGATCTCGCTGAGCATCATGATCGCGCCAGCAAAAATTCCTGAGTTGGAACTGGAAACCATTTCCGCCAGTCATTTCGTGGAGAAAGTGCGCTGGTGTATGGATCACCTGGGTGTTGAATACACGGAAAAACCGGCCGGTGGAACGCTGGGGGCTTTTTTCCTGGGCAGAACAGTGCCGGTGCTCAAGTTCAGAACCGGTGCAGTGCGCTCATCCATCGGCAACTCAGCGGAAATCCTGCGCTACCTGTGGGGCCGCTACTCCGCCGAAATGGCGGATCAGGCCCGCTTCCTGGAGCCCACGCCGGAAAGACTGGAATTTGAACAGCAGGTAGACCGCTGTGGCGTCGATCTGCAGGTCTGGGTCTACTATCACATCCTGGATGAGCGGGATCTCACCCTGCATGCCTGGGGTTGCAACAGCCCGGTGATTCCGGCCTGGCAAAGACTGGTATTGAAACTGCTGTTCCCCCTGCTGCGTTTGCTGATTCGTAATGCGTTCCGGATCACACCGGGACATTACGAAAAAGCCGTTGCACATATCGAAGCCTTGCTGGCCGAAGTGGAATCAAAGCTGGGCGATGGCAGGAAATCCATTCTCGGCGGTAATACGATCAATTTCACCGACCTTGCCTTTACCGCCATCATGGGCCTGTGGCTGCAGCCGCAAGGCTACGGTGGCGGCAAAGCGGATGCCGTTCGTATTGAGCGCGACCAGTGCCCGCCGCGCATGGTTGAAGAGATTGAAACCTGGAGTAAAACTTACCCGCTTACGACCGGTTTCATGGAACAGCTCTATGCCAGCGAGCGACGTGAACGAAGGTAGCTGACGACCGGCATCGGAAGAAACACGGCAAAAAACAGGAAAATAATAAAAGCCATTTTATCCGCTCCATACCGATCCATGCCGATACCAACCAACAGTGGCCCCAACATGGTCCCTGCCCCCCAGCAGGCGGTAAACATCGTGGTGGCAACAGCCAGCATCGCGCCCCTGAAACGTTGCCCGACCATAATGACGCCCAGGGTATAAATCATCCCTTCCGCCCCACCGAAAAGAAAAGCATAAACTCCGGCCACGTTTGGAATCCGGATCAGCCATGGCATCAGCAACAGACCCACCATCGTCAACAAAACACAGACCGCCAACAAGCCCATCCGGTCGACGTGGTCGGCCAGCCAACTGATGGGCATCACCAGGACCATGGCTCCTAACCCGATGGTGGTCAGCAACCCAAGCGTGAAATTTTCACTCAAGCCCAGGCTCATTCCGAACAGCGGAAAAAAGGTGAGCACGGATTCGGCGCCTGCGGCATAAACTACGTTGGCGATCATGATCGTTGGTGCCAGCGCAAAGACCTTCCACAAGCCACTGTGATGCTCTTGTGCGTGGTCCATTTGCCGGTGAGACACCACAAACAGCGGAATCCCGGCCAGCAGAATCATCACACAGGTCGCGTAGAACGGCATCATTCCGCTGGATCCGGTCAGGATCAGCAACAGCGGCCCCAGCGCGAAACCGGCTGCCCCAACCGAGGAATAAAAACCAATGATCCGGCCGCGCCAGCGCTCCTCTGCCAGTTCGTTGATCAGTGCCTCGCTGGATATCCAGAGCAGCGCCGTCATCCCACCGATGATGAACCGCAGCGGGAACCAGAACCAGACATTGGGGAACAGCCCCGCAACGATAAACAGCAGGGCGAGGACCACGGTAACGACCTGCATGACACGTGACGGTGCGAAGCGGCGCAGCAGGCCTGGTGTCCACGGCGCAATCACGATCACCGCGGCTGCTTGAGCAATGGTGCTCAGGCCGATCAAGGTTTTGCTCACGCCTTGTGCGTCCAGGACCAGCGCGAGGAGTGGAAAGGTTATCCCGTAAACCAGGTTGACCACCGCCATGGCCGCAATCACACCTGCCAGGCTACGTTTTCGCTGGTAGCGGTTCAGGGGTGCATTAATCACCAGGGTCAGCGTAGGCGGGTATCGATTTGAGGTAAACCGCAATGGCTTCGCGATCCGAATCCGGCAGGAGAGCCATGTTTTCCTGCACCTCGACCATCGATCCACCGACCATGTCGAAGTCAGGCAGGAATCCGGACTCCAGGTAGTAAGCAATATCCTTCTTTGTCCAGGATTTCAGGCCATCCGCGTTCGGCGTGATGTTGGGCACCTTGCCCTCGCCGTCCGGATTCGGGCCTCCGGCCAGCCATTGTGAAGTGATGAGTCCACCGAACCGGTCCCGTGGCGTGTGGCATTCGCCGCAATGCCCGGGCCCCTCCACCAGGTAGCGGCCACGTGTAAAAGAGGGGTCATCACTGTTGACCTCAATTACTACCCGCTGATTGAAGTAACGCTTCTTCCACAGTCCGATTCCTCTGCGCAGGTTCCACGGGAAATGGAGTTCATGCGCTGCGACGCTGTGGCTCACTGGCGCCAGGGAATCAATATAGGTTTTCAGATCAATCACATCCTGGATTTTCATCCGTGTATAGGATGTATAGGGAAAGGCCGGATAGTAGTGGCTGCCACCGGGTGAGACGCCGCGCAACATTGCATTTACGAATTCCAGCGTGGTCCAGGCGCCGATACCCGTCACCTGATCGGGCGAGATATTCGGAACCCGGAAGGTCCCGAAATTTGACTTCATGTCCAGTCCGCCAGCCAAATCATCCCCGTGGCAAGAAACACATCCCCCGGCGTGAAAAACCAGTTCACCATTGACCGGGTCGGCTTGGTGCTCCGGCAAATCACCTGGGGAGAGTAAAACCGGTCGCGTCAGGAACCAAAACAGCAATACAGCCCCCAACACACCGCCTGAGAGCCATTTGATTACGCTTCTCATGGTCCCGGGGCCATGCCGCGAATCAGTCCTCGTCTTCTACCCGGTAGTCTTCATGGCAACCCTTGCAGGTCTTGAATATCGGACCCGCTGCGGCTTTCAACGCTTCAAGATCCTGTGGATTGGCTTCGATAGCAGCGTTAGCGGCGTCTCCAAACTTCACCAGATGCTCATTGAAACCCGCGCGATCAGTCCAGATCGTCGCTTTGGCCTCAGTATCGTATCCGGTTTCGCTGCCATCGGGGAAAAGGTCACCGAAGTTGGCGGCCGCGTGAGACCAGGTCTGAAAGCTCTCCATCGCTGCTGCAGCATCAAACTCCTGTTCACCCTTGAGCATCATGCCAACCGGCTTGGCGGCGTCACCAACGCCTTCCATCAACTCGTGACGGGCTTCCTGGGGGGTCTCTGAAGCCCAGACCTGGGGTATGGAAAGCAGTAACGCCAGGATGCTCAATATCAATAAAATTCGAATCATTTTTCTTCCTCTCAATTTGCGAAAGCCAACATTCAGCAACGGAGTATAGAGCCTGTGGACGGCAGTCGCTATCCACTTGACCTGAATCAAAGAATGTTGCCGGTTTTGTCATCATATCTTGTTATGCTTTGCACCTGAAAATCGCGTCTCCGGAGAGGAATAATGCCAACCCAAAAAACAGCAAGAAAATATGTATATCTTTTCAATGAATTCGATGAAGTCATGGCCAGGTACGATGGCGAATGGGATGGCGTTCGCGGCCTGTTGGGCGGCAAGGGCGCCAACCTGCTCGACGCCACCCGGCTGGGCATTCCGGTCCCTCCGGGTTTTACCGTAACCACCGAAGGCTGTAACGACTATCTGGATGCCGATGAAGTGTTTCCCGATGGCCTCTGGGAGCAGGGACTCGAAGCCATTGCCAGCCTGGAACAGTTGACCGGCAAAAAGTTCGGGGATATCGCAAACCCCCTGCTGGTTTCATGCCGTTCCGGGGCGCGTTTCTCAATGCCCGGCATGATGGATACGATCCTGAACATCGGCCTGAACGACGAGATCGTCGAACTGCTGGCCACCCGGACCCATCGGCCGCGGTTCGCCTACGACATTTACCGCCGGCTGGTACAGATGTTTGGCAGCGTGGTGATGAACGTGCCGGATGAAGTGTTTGAAGCCGTCATTACCGCTCAACGCCGCGAATCCGGAGCCAGGGCCGACGCGGATCTCGATGCAAAAGCCTGGAAAGCAGTAACCATCAGGTTCAAGGAAATCATCCGGACCTACACCGGCAAGGAATTTCCGGACGACCCGTACGAACAACTCAGGCTGGCAACCGAAGCCGTATTCAAATCCTGGAACGGCAAACGCGCCATCGACTACCGCAATGCAGCCGGCATCGAGCACGACCTGGGCACCGCTGTGAATATCCAGACCATGGTGTTTGGCAACATCGGCGACGATTCGGCAACCGGTGTCTTCATGTCGCGTAATGCAACCACCGGTGAGCCGCAACTCGAGGGCGATTACCTGATCAATGCCCAGGGTGAGGATGTCGTGGCCGGTACCCGGACCACCTTGCGGATTGGGCAGTTAGAAGACGACATGCCCGAAATGTTCGAGGAATTGGAGCAAATCTCCCACCGGCTCGAAAAACACCACCGCAACATGCAGGACATGGAATTTACCATCGAGCAGGGCAAGCTCTGGCTGTTGCAGACCCGCGACGGCAAGCGCACCGCACAGGCCGAGGTTCGTATCGCCGTCGACATGGTGGACGAAGGCCTGATCTCGCGCGAGGAAGCGGTTAAACGGGTTCAGCCTGACCAGGTCGATTTTTTCCTGCATCCGCAACTGGACCCGGACGCACTGCTGAATATAAAGCCCATCGCCAGCGGTCTCAACGTCTCCCCGGGCGCAGCGGTTGGTGTTATTGCATTCGATCCGGACCTGGCCGAACGCTGGGCCAAGGAAGAGGGTAAAAGCGTGATCCTGGTCCGGCCTGAAACCCGACCTGACGACGTGCATGGCATGCTCGCCTCGAAGGGCGTCGTTACCAGTAAAGGCGGCCGCACCAGCCATGCCGCCCTGGTCGCGCGCCAGTTCGGCAAGCCTGCGGTAGTCGGTGTGGAAGAAATCGAGATCGACCTCGATAACCACCTGATGCGGATTGGCGAGGACCTGGTGATCAAAGAAGGCGAAAGCCTGTCGATCGACGGCAATCACGGTTTGATCTATTACGCTGATCTTCCCACGGTAGTGCCGGATATCCAGAACCCCTACCTGCTCAAGATACTGGGTTGGGCGGATGAATTCCGCACACTGGGCGTGCGCGCCAACGCGGACTACCCTGAAGACGCCCAGCGCGCCCGTGATTATGGCGCCGAAGGTATTGGCCTGTGCCGCACCGAGCACATGTTTTTTGCTGAAGAGCGGCTGCCAATCATGCAACGCATGATTACGGCGAGTTCACCGGCAGAGCGCGCCGAGGCGATTGCCGGCCTGCTGCCGATGCAACGTTCCGATTTCGAAGGCCTGTTCCGGGCCATGGAAGGCCAGCCGGTAATCATTCGCTTGCTGGATCCGCCACTGCATGAGTTTCTGCCTTCGGCGCACGACCTGATGCTTGAACTGACGGATCTGAAGCTGCGTATGCAACACCTTTCCAGCCTGAAGGAAATGGATAACGCGCTGGAAGAGATCGAAGCGAAATCCAGCATGCTGGAACGGGTCAACACCCTGTCAGAATCCAACCCGATGCTGGGAACCCGTGGTGTGCGCCTGGGTATGTTGATCCCCGGCCTGTACCAGATGCAGGTGCAGGCAATTTTCGAGGCGGCCTGCCGTTGTGCATCAGACGGAGTAGACGTTCAACCCGAAGTGATGATTCCGCTGGTTTCACATGTAGGTGAGCTCGACAGCATGATCGGGCCGCTGAAGGAAGTCGCCGAAAAGGTTATGGCTGAACAAGGCATCAAAGTGCCGCAGGTGTTTGGCACCATGATCGAAATTCCAAGAGCGGCCCTGACCGCAGGGGAAATTGCTCAAACCGCGGAGTTTTTCTCCTTTGGCACCAATGACCTGACGCAAACGACGTATGGAATTTCCCGCGACGATGCCGAAACCGGCTTCCTGGTGCATTACCTGCAGACCCGCCTGCTCAAGGACAACCCCTTCACCAGCATCGATCCTGAAGGTGTGGGCCGCTTGATGCAGATCGCCATTGACGAAGGCCGGGCGTCCCGCGAGAACCTCGAAATCGGGGTTTGTGGTGAACACGGCGGCGACCCCAAGAGCATCCTGCTGTGCCACCAGCTCGGGGTGGACTATGTCTCCTGCTCACCGTTCCGTGTGCCGATCGCCAGGCTGGCCGCAGCGCACGCAGCACTGAAGGCGTAATTAACAATGTAGGAGCGGGCCATGCCCGCGATCTTTTAATTAATTACAAAAAATAAAGATCGCGGGCATGGCCCGCTCCTACATATCAGGTAGGCAATTCCGTATCCCGCGCCAGCGCCTTCTGGTAGGCCGGCCGCGCCAGGCAACGCTCGGCATAAGCCCCCAGCACCGGGTTCTCCGGCAGTATGCCAAATTGCTGCATGAAATAGACCGAAGAACCGACCATCACGTCGGCTGCTGAAAACTGATCACCCAGCAACCACTGGCCTCCTTCAAGTCCTTTTTCCAGCACCTCGACCATTTGCTTGAAATTTCCCCAGCCGGAAGTCGCCGGGCTGACTTCCCAGTTATTGAAGCGCTCCATCATGGCCGGCTCGATCACGCCCGGGGTATAGGTCATCCAGTACAGATACTGACCGCGGGATGGGTCATCGACCGCCGGCGCCAGGCCGGAGGCCGGGTAGCGATCGGCCAGGTACAGTCCGATCGAGGCGGAATCCGCCATCTGTACGACACCGTTGGGCGTCGTATCCATGATCGCCGGAACCTTGCCCATCGGACTGGCTGCGACAAAATTCGGATCTTTTTTTGCCTCCGGGTCGCGAATATCAATCATCCGGACCTCGAACGGCTCGTTCATTTCCTCGAGCAACCACAGGATCCGTGAAGCACGGGTCTGTGGGCACCAAAACAGCGTAATCATTTGCGGCAATCTCCCTATTAAATCAGGTGGCCCTGGCCAGCGCGGGAATGGTCCTGCGCAGCCACAGATACATTGCACCGTATATTACCAGCCCCACCATCGCGGCCGTGGACATCTGGTATACGTCGACGAAAACCCACAACAGGTTAAAACTGAACATACTGATCAGGGTCATGTAAAGAGAAATGGATATTGAGCGCCACCCGTCGAAAACCACCGGCTGACAGCGAGGAGACAAATTATTGCCTGGTATGTTTGATGGCCTTACTCATTATTTCCAAGGCGGTCTGATCACAGGGCGGCAGTTCTGCATCGCTTTCACCCAGTGGAGTCACCCGGTCACCCCAGCGGATCATGCCCGCGCCCCTGGTCAGCCCCGCCCCAAAAGCAGCCATCAACAATCGGTCACCCGGCTTGATCCGGCCTTCTGCAAGCGCCTCTACGATTGCGACCGGGATCGTAGCCGCTGAAGTATTCCCGTAATTCTGAATGTTCAGCACGACCTGGGACATGGGCACCGACAGGTGATGCGCCAATGATTCGATGATCCTGGCATTTGCCTGGTGCGGAATGATCAGGTCAATATCGTCGTTGGAAAGTTCCAGGTCACTGAGAACCTTACGAACCTCTTTCGCCATGCCCCTGACGGCGCGTTTGAATATTTCTCGTCCATCGAAATTGACATCAAAATTTCCATAGTTCTCGACGAACCGGTCCCCGGCTGTTCCGAAGTTATAGATGATCAATGCTTCCAGTGCATCCCCCTCACAGCCCAGGTGGCTGGCCAGCAAGCCGGATTCTTCTTCACTGGGTTCCAGCACGACGGCGCCAGCGCCGTCACCAAACAGCACCGCAGTGTCGCGCAACGACCAGTTCAAAAACCAGGTAATACGCTCTGCTCCAATGATCAAAACCTTCTTGTACCCGGCTGCCTGGATCATCGCGGTGGCTACCGACATACTGTAAATGAACCCGCTGCAACCCGCATTCAGGTCCATGACTGCTGCGTTGGCTGCGCCCATCTTTTTCTGAACATGAGCAGCGGTGGCTGGAATCACGGTATCGGGTGTGCAGGTGGCAACGATCAGTAGGTCAACTTCTTCTGCTTCAAGCCCCGCGCAAGCCAGCGCGCGATGTCCGGCCACGGTTGCCAAATCACTTACCGGAACATGGGATACCCGTCGCTCACTGATTCCGGTTCGGCTTTTAATCCACTCGTCGGTAGTGTCCAGAACAGTCGCTATATCATCGTTCGTCATCACCGCTGGCGGCATGCATTTACCCCAGCCCGTAATGTTTGCGTATTTCGGCATTTCAGGTGATCCGCTTTCTGTGATGAAGGCAGACTAGCAGCGAACCGGATAAATCACAATTCAGATAAACAAATCCAGTAACATGTGGCGAATGAGCGATACCAAAACCCATTCACCGGTGACCCGGTTTCTCGAGGAAAACTCCGAAATCGAAACCGTCGAAGTCGTCCTGACCGATCTGAACGGCATTTACCGGGGCAAGTGGCTGCCGGCCGCTACTGCCAGGAAAGTCTTGAACGGCCAGTTCAAGATTCCACTTACTGCGGTGTCACCGGATATCTGGGGCCGGGATGTCCCGCTGTTGTGTGAAAAAACCGGTGACGGAGATGGTATATGTGAGGCCATCGAGGAATCCATCCGCGCCCTGCCCTGGCTGTCACGCCCCACCGCACAACTGTTCCTGCAACTTAACACCGAAGACGGCACGCCCTGGGGCTTCGACCCGCGGGTCGTATTAAAACGGGTGTTCGAGATGTACGTCGCACGCGGCCTCACGCCCGTCTGCGCCCCGGAGCTTGAGTTTTACCTGTTCGAGGAAGGACGCGACCGGGAAGGCAAGCCAAGAATCCCCGCCACCCGCGTTAACGGCGAATGCCGGATCGGGGGTCAGTTGTACAGCACCGAAGTGATGCAGGAAACCGCTGCATTGATGCACGAAATACGCGAGACCTGCGAGCTGATGTCGGTGCCGCTGGACGGCCTGCTGAAGGAACTTGCTCCTGGTCAGTACGAACTCAACCTGCACCATGTCGACAACCCTCTGCAGGCAGCCGACAACGCCCAGTTATTGAAACAGGTTATCAAGAGCGTCGCCCGAAAACACGGTTACATAGCAAGCTTCATGGCCAAGCCGTTTGGTGACCGGGACGGCAACGGCTTCCATACGCACGTCAGTATCCTGGACGGCAACGGCGACAATATTTTTGATGACGGCACCGACCGGGGCAGCGACCTGCTGAGAAACGCGATTGCCGGACTGGCTGATGTAATGGCCGATTCCATGCTCATTTTCGCTCCGCATCTCAACTCCTGGCGTCGGCTGCAGCGCGGCGTCCACGGGCCGCTGGCCCCCACCTGGGGCTACGAAAATCGCTATGTAGCCATGCGCATTCCCAACGGTGACGGAGCAGCCCGGCGTATTGAGCACCGGATTGCCGGGGCCGATGCCAACCCCTACCTGTCCCTGGCGGTGATTCTCGCTGGAATCCTGCACGGCATCGATAATGGACTGGAGGCGCAGCCGCCCACTACCACGGGCCCGGAAAAGGACAACGCAATACTGCCGGCCACCTGGGAAGCCGCGCTGAAACCGTTTGAGGATTCGGCCTTTATCCGGAAATACCTGGGCGCCGACTTGCAGCAGGCGCTGACCGAAATTAAACGCGTAGAGCAAGCCGAGTTCTCAGCCGCAGTGAGCGCACTGGAGTACGATACGTACCTCGTTCTGGCTTAGAGAACCTTATAGTAAGCGCTGAACCAGCTCTTCAAGCGGCGGACCGTCAATCTGCTTGAAGCGGTAGACCACCCGCACCATCGGCACATCCAGGTCGAGCATCAGGTCCAGCCGGGCCGGGCTGGCATCGACAATGCATGTGACATCTTCCGCGGCACAACAGGCATTGATCGTCTCGGCCAGCGCATCACGTTGCGCCTCGGAGTAACCCATCGCCGGCACAATTCTCTTCATATGCGGATATGCTTCAAAGGTATCGCGAATAGTGCCCACTACGTAGGGACGGGGGTCGACCGGCGTTGCTCCATGACGCTTCGCAGCCACGGTTCCGGCTCCATAGGACATGCCACCATGGGTCACGGTCGGGCCATCCTCGATCACCAGCACGCGCTGCCCTTCCAGGCGCCCGGGCTGATCCACTTCGATCTCCAGGTCGGCGGTGCACAGCGGCGCATCAGGGTTCAACAGACTGGCCCGGTCCCGAATCCCTTCAATAGCGCCCGGCTCAGCCGAGCCCGCCTTGCTGATCACCAGGATGTCTGCGCGGCGGAAATTCACTTCTCCGGGGAAGTAGTCAATCTCATGACCGGCCCGCAGTGCATCAACCACGACAATATCCAGATCAGGCTTGATGAATGAAAAATCGTTGTTGCCACCGTCCCACAGAATGATATCCGCTTCACGGGAAGATTCATCGAGGATGCCCTGGTAGTCGACACCCGCATAAATCGGGATGCCCATATCGACATACGGCTCGTATTCCTCGCGCTCTTCAATCGTGCATTCATGTTCGACCAGATCCGTAGTTGTCGCAAAACGCTGAACGCGCTGCATCTCAAGGTTGCCGTAGGGCATGGGGTGGCGAATCACAGCCACGTTTTTGCCCTGGTCCGTTAACAGCCGTGCCAGCCACTGGGTTAAGGGGCTCTTGCCAGCGCCGGTGCGTGTAGCCGTTACGCTCACTACGGGTTTCGTCGCGACCAGCTGAGTCTGGTCCGGACCCAGCATCACGAAGCTCGCCCCGGCTGCCTGCACCAGGCTGGACTTGTGCATCAAATCCGCATGCGAAATATCACTGTAGGCGAAGAAAACAAAATCAATCTCAAGGCGCTTGATCAGCCCGGGAAGTTCTGACTCGTCGTAAATTGGAATATCAGCATCATAGCCCGGCCCCGCCAACGATTGCGGAAAACGGCGTTCAGTAATGAAAGGAATCTGTGTGGCCGTGAAGGCCTTGACCCTGAACTCCGGATGGTCGCGCAGGAAGGCAAGGAAGATATGAAAGTCGCGCCCTGCAGCACCCATTACGATGCATTGATACTCTGTTTTCATCTCAGTCACTCATTGAATTTGAACGATGCGCCAGTATAACGGGCATGCAACTTCCGGACATGATCTAAAGCGTGTTATTAGCCCAAAGTCCCCATCCAGATGGCTGCAAGGAAACCAATTACCGTCATCAGGCCGGTCAGCCAGCCACCATGCTCAAAAGCCTCAGGCAGCATCGTCTGGGCGATCATCGCCAGCATGGCGCCCGCTGCCATGCCCTCCAGCAACGCGCGTAAATGCAGCGGTGCATCGGCGATGAACAGATTACCGAAGGCAGCCCCGACCGCGGTCATGATCATCAGCGAAACCCACATGCCGATGATAAGAATGGACGGACTGCCCTGCTTCTTCATCACGGACGCGCTCGACATGCTTTCAGGAAAATTAGCCAGGAACAGCCCACCGATCAAAGCCACACTGATGGATGCCCCCTCCATCGACCCACCAATTACCAGTGACTCGGGAACACCGTCCAGCGCAATGCCCAGCCAAATGGCCAGCGCCACGTTGCTGCCGCCTCTCTTCTGGCCATGCGCCGCATGAATGATTTCAGCTTCGGTGGGCTTGCCGATCTCAGACTCCAGGTTATGGATGGCGGCCTGCAGCCAGGCTTTCGATTTTTCCGGATCCACCCCATCGGCAGGAGATGCCTCCGGCCCGTGCCGGGTTATATGTTCCAGCTTGCTCTGCAGACCCGGTGATACCGCAACGATCTCATTGAAATCGTCTTTGTGGATTTCCCACACGGCAGTGTCATCAATGGCCTCCGCGCGCGCGATCGGCGGCAGGCCGGCGACCAGCGCGAATTCACCAAAGGCTTCGCCCTGCGACAATATGGATGCCTCGACACCCTCTCCGTCCACATCATGCGGGTAGATTCGAACCCTGCCCGAATCGATCAGGAACAGTGCGTCGCAAGGGGCCTCCTCGTGACAGATCAGTTCGCCTGCCTTGAAGACCCGCTTTTCGATATCGCTGACCACGCGGCGCATTTCCTCCGGCGGCAGGCTGACCATCAGGTCCAGCACCGAGAATTTATCCAGTATCTGGTGGAAATGCTGTTTCTTCCGGCGTTTCAGCCGCGATGAAATCGTCGAATGTTTCCGCAGGTAACCCCCCATTCCCGACAGGGTCTGATCAAGGCCGATAAACAGCAGGCAGCCGATCATCGCGCCCAACGCCAGCCAAATAAAGCCTGCCGTGGGATCATTCGGGAAATGGGCCAGCGCCGGAACCACCAGTTCCAGCACCAGTGCACACAGCAAAGCTCCGGCGCCAAAGGCCATCACCGCTGCCGTTACCCGCAAACTGGGGTTAAGCCAGATTCCAGCGGCGGCGCCCAGCGGCAAAGACGCCGCACTGAGACCACCAAACAAGAATGCCAGGGTTACCGGATCCATTTAGGCCTAGTTATGCGTCAAGATTGCTTTCCACCCGAATGGCGTCTTCACGTAGACCGTTGTGAACCAGGTATTGATCGCTGAACCATCCTCGAACTTCAAGTGAAGCTCGCCCCAGGCCAGCGCATGTTTCTTTTCCAGCGGCTTAATCTGGATGTGTGTATATTCGAGCACGCCCCGGTCTTCACCTGCCTGCGCGATGGCCTTTAAATCATCTATCCGCTGCCCCTGGGCTATTGCGCCATGTTCGGTAACGAGAACAAAATCCGGGTGGTAATAACCGCGGAGTTCATCCAGATCACCCTCGTTCCAGATTTCGACAAAGTAATCCAGCGCCCTGGTGATTTCAGTTTTTGCATCAGCAAGAACCGGGCCGGAGATCAGAAGGAATACAAAAGCAAGTACGATCCTGGTTACGGAGTTCATGGGGTTGCTCCCGGCAACAAACGCGGCTAATAGTGCATCAGGTTACCACTTTGTAGGGATTGGATGCAGGCGAATGCAGCAGCGACGTTTCCGCGGGAACGTCGAGACATCAGGCTTTCAACTAAGCCAGGTGAAGGTCGGGGTCCATGCTGGCGTGTAGAACTCGCAGTATGTCGATATTTCCAGAATGTTCAGAAAAGTAGATAACGTGACTCTTTTCGGTATAGAAATACACGCCATCCTGAACTTCCGGTCTTGAATGCCACAAGTCCTTGTTTGCCAAAAGCCAGGCCATTCGAACCATGAGCAGATCAATATACAAATCTGCCTGCTCCTCACCCCAGTTTTGATCCGTGAAACCCCAAATTGATTCAAGATCGATCTGAGCCGGAATAGTAATTCGAAACTTCATTTCCCGCTTTTTCGCGCCCTGCCTGCCGATTTGATCGATTCAGTGAACTGTCTGATTTCAGCAGCATCGATTTCCATAAAATCACCCGATTCAATCGCATCGAGTCCTATTTGGATTTCGCTGCGTAGCTGCTGCAACTTGACCTGCTGCAGAGCATCAAATTCTTCTTTTGATACCAACACAGCTACTCCCCTTCCATGCTTCTCGATCATTACGGGCTCACTCCGTGCCGCATCCAACAATTGACCAAAACGAGCCTTGGCATCGTGCGCCGACATACTTCGCATTGTGATCTCCAGAAATTAGCCTGTTTAGCCTATTTTAGGCTATTTGGGTAATTTCCTTCAACTATGATGCATTGCGCCAGGTATTCAAGTAAGTGGGTATTTACCGGGAAGCATGTAGGAGCCTGGACAAAAAGGCGAGATCCACAAGTGTCGCACCACGGGCATCACCAGCGAGTACTTCAAAACCCATACCCGGCTCCCCCAGTTGATCCAACACGATAGCGGCGCCGGGGAAATCCTGCTGCCTGGTGTAGTCATTAACCGTGACCAGTGTTGTAATGCCAGCCCCGGTCGCAGACAGCAGTCCGTTGTCCGAGTCTTCCAACGCCAGGCATTGCGTCGCCTCCAGGTTCAGATGGTCAAGAGCGTAATGGTAAATATCAGGAGCCGGCTTTTTGCCGGGCACGATATCGCCGGCCGCGATCAGGTCGAACCAGCCGATGCTGTCCGCACCCAGGGTCGAGCCCAACAGGGCCGTGATATTCTCCGGCGTGGTGGTGGTTACGATTGCCAGCCGTAAATCAGTGGCGCGGGCTTCCCTTAGCAAACGTTCGACACCCGGTCGCAGGGGAATGGCCCCCTCTTCCAGCAACGTCAGGTAGCGACGGGTCTTGGCGCGGTGCAGTTCACGGATAAAGGAATCCAGGTCGTCCGGTTCCACAAAATCAAGCCGCCGCTGCTCGATGAAATAACGCAGCCGCTCTTTTCCCCCACTCACCGCCAGCAGTTGTCCGTAAAGCGAAACGTCCCAGTCCCAATCCAGGCCCGCATCGGCAAAGGCCTGGTTGAAGGCTACCCGGTGGCCGTCCCGCTCGGTGTCGGCAATGGTGCCGTCAACGTCGAATAACAGCGCTTTCAATATGCTCATGATGTGAATTTACCCTGTTTATGACTTGAGTTACTTACTTTAAAAATAGATACGACTAAATTACCAGTTGCACACGAACTTGTAAGCCAGGAGTATCAATCGATCAACAGGCTAATCATATTTCTGATATTCGCATTTATCTGCGCCAACCCACTCTGCGCGAGCCAGCCCGACCTGGTCCTGCTGGTCACCATCGATCAACTGCGCGGCGACATGCCGTGGCGCATGCAGGACCGCCTGGCGCCGGCGGGTTTCCGTTACCTGGTGGATAAGGGCACGGCTTATACCAATGCGCATTTTGAGCACGTGGTAACGGTCACCGCCGCTGGCCATGCGACGCTTTCAACCGGCGGCAACACGCCGCAGCACGGCATTGCCGGCAATGAATGGTTTGATTCTGCGACCCGGCAAGCGGTCTATAACACGGAAGACAAGCGCTACCCCCAGATCGGGAAAACCCTGGAAACCAGTAAAGGCAGATCACCGCACTACCTGACATCAAGCACGTTTGGAGACGAACTGGTCGCCGCCAGCGGCGGGAAATCCCGGGTATTTTCGGTGTCCATCAAGGATCGCGCCGCGATCCTCCTTGGCGGGCACCTGGGGAAGGCTTACTGGTACTCGAAAACAACCGGAAAATTTGTCAGCAGCACTTATTACCACGAGTCGTACCCGGAATGGGTCCAGCGCTGGAATGCCGGAAACCCCGCTGATCAATACCGGGATGCTAACTGGGACCTGCTGCTGAAACCGGAGACTTACACCTTTATCAAGCAGGATGATCGCTGGTTTGAGAAATCGTACGGAAATTTAGGCCGCACATTCCCCCACAGCCTGAAAAATGATGATGCCAGGGCATTTTATTCCACACTGCGCCATACCCCAATGGGTGATCAGCTCACCCTGTCATTTGTAAAAGAACTGGTCACAATGGAAAAGATCGGGAAAAACGGCCACACCGACGTGCTTGCGGTTAGCTTTTCCGTTACCGACTACATCGGCCACGCTTTTGGTCCCAACAGCCTGGAAGCGGAAGACAACCTGCTCCGCCTGGACCGCACCCTGCAGGAGTTGTTCCACTTTATCGATCAACAGATCGGGTTGGACAAGACCCTGATCGTGCTGACCTCGGACCACGGGGTCTGCCCGGCGCCTGAACTCATGGCAGAACTTGGCATAGCGGCTGAGCGACTTGATGCTGCGCAAATCATGAACCGGGTTAACGCGGCCTTACAGACAAAATTCAATACCGATATGAAACTGGCGCTGGCATTTAAAAAACCGGGCATCTACCTGGACCTGGATGCGATCAATGCTCTGGGCCTGGATGTGTCTGAAGTAGAACAGGCGCTGGCTGCGGAAATCATGCAGATACCGGGTTTTTCACTGGCGCTTACAAAAACCGACATATTAACCGGCCGTGTCCCCGATACGCTTGTGGCCAGTCGCGTGGAAAGCGGTTTTCATCCAACACGTTCAGGAAATGTACTCGTCGTGCAGGACCCGTTCTGGTACCTGAGCTCCACCCCGGACGGTGACACCGCGATGCACGGCTCACCGTATAACTACGATAGCCACGTACCGATCATGATCGCCGGTCCGCGGATCGGGCATGGGAAAGTCGATCGCCGGGTCGCGCCGCGGGATGTGGCGCCGACCATTAGCGCCTATCTTGGGATATCTCCGCCTTCAGGGGCTGTGGGGAATCCGTTGCCGAGTGTTGACCCAAAGCCTTAGTGCAGGCATCAATCGACGTTTGCGCGGAAACGTCTCTACAGTGGCTCGGTACCTTCACTCAAAATTTTGATGTACCGCTCGTAGGCAAATATCCTGTAACGGTGCTTGCCTGTCAGTTCACTGACGATGCCTAGCTCGGCAAAGCTTTTCAGGCAGCGCGAAATACTGGTCCGGTTGACGTCAGTTGCTTTCGCCGCTTGAGCGATACTGGTCAACGGTTGCGCCTTTAAATGCTCGTGCAAGCGTAATCCGGAGCCAGTCAACCTGCCAAGTCTGAGGATCTTTTCCCGGTCTGCATCAAACAAATCAAGTGAACTGCGAGCTGACTTAACTGCTTGAGTGGCTGTTTCATAAACACCCTGCAGAAAATAAACCAGCCAGCCTTCCCAATCACCATGTGTCCGGACACGTTGCAGTCGATCATAATATTCCAGCCGGTTCAGTTTGAAATACAGGCTCAAATACAGCAGCGGTTTACTGAGCACACCCGCCTCCCACAACATCAGTGTGATCAGCAAGCGGCCGAGCCTTCCGTTGCCGTCAAGGAAGGGATGAATTGTCTCAAACTGTACATGGGCCAGTGCGGTGCGGATGAGCGCAGGAAGCTCGGGATTCTCCTCGTTAAGGAAATGTTCCAGTGGACCCAGACTCTCCATCAGGCGTTCGGGGGGCGGTGGGACGTATGCAGCATTTCCTGGCCGCGTGCCCCCCAGCCAGTTTTGGCTGCGCCGGAATTCGCCGGGACGCTTGCTTGAGCCACGTCCACCGGAGAGTAAAACAGCATGAATTTCGCGTAACAAACGTAACGATAACGGAAAATCTTCCTGTAATCGCTGGATTCCGTGATTCAGCGCTGCAACGTAGTTTGATACTTCCTGCACGTCGTCCAATGGCACGCCAGGGGCTTCATCCATCTCGTACAGCAGCAGATCAGATAAAGACGATTGGGTACCTTCGATCTGCGAGGACAGCACTGCTTCCTTGCGGACATACTGGTATAGGAACAGGTTGATATTGGGCAGCAATGACATCATGCCATCGAGGCGTCCGATGGCACGGTTTGCATTTTCCAACTGTCCGACTAATGCCGGGCTGAAATCCAGTGGTGGATCAGGTGGCAGGGGATGCGGCAAGTATGCCTTGTAGCTTTCGCACGCTACGGTACAGTCCAGATAGGTTCCCGTTTTCCGATACATTTTCATACATCAATGAATAGCTTAAGGTTGCATTATAAACCTTTATCATGCATTTAATGCAACTAAAGCAATATAACATTGCATTAAAACAGCTATCCAGTGCCTTAATGCAATAATTACACTTTAAATCAGTATTTTATGTTCGGATAGGCTAAGCCACCCGTGACTGTCCCCTGCGGGAACGCGACTGCCAATTCCTGGGTTTTGACTGCGGGTTGCCGGAATTGCGTCGTGCTGCCGGGTTACCTTGCTTGCGGCGGCCAGACTGGTTCCTGGGCTGGGAACGGCCACCACCGTTACGACCATTCTGGATCGGCTCGGCCCGGATGCCTGGATCCGGCTCGTAACCCTCGAGGGTCACGCTTGGAATCTTACGCTGCAGTAATTTTTCAATATCGCGTAGTAATTTGTGTTCATCAACGCATACCAGCGAGACTGCTTCGCCTTCCATCCCGGCACGGCCGGTGCGGCCAATGCGGTGCACATAGTCTTCCGCGACATTCGGCAGTTCAAAGTTGACCACGTGTGGCAATTGATCGATGTCCAGGCCGCGGGCTGCAATGTCGGTGGCGACCAGTACCCGCACCGTGCCACTTTTGAACTCGGCCAGCGCACGGGTCCGGGCGCCCTGAGTTTTGTTGCCGTGGATGGCAGCGGCGCTCAGGCCATCTCTTTCCAATTGCTGGGCCAGGCGATTGGCGCCATGCTT
>Ga0164313_10000494_pt1 | contig 31886 bp, 35 predicted proteins | sample GuaBasSedimGuay4_FD_113735 | JGI IMG/M metagenome (GOLD analysis project Ga0164313, IMG submission 113735) | Subseafloor sediment microbial communities from Guaymas Basin, Gulf of California, Mexico - Guay4, Core 4569-4, 0-3 cm | ecosystem: Environmental > Aquatic > Marine > Hydrothermal vents... | reverse complement strand
TACTAATTATATTATCAAGTACAAGGGGGACGGCTTCACAGGCGGCACTGAACCTACTTGGTCGAGCTATCCAACCTCTGACAATTCAATTACGATCACCACCAATGACCTGACTACTCGGGTCGACAGCACGCTTTACTCCACTGGTGACTTCCTAGAGTACACAACCAACAGGGTCGTTTACGTTTCTAGTGGGGGAACTACGCACACGTCCCAGCCAACTGTTCCCGGTTGCGATGACAATGGGGCTAGTGACTTTGAGGCTATCGGGATTGGCAGATCCACCAACTTCGGTGAGGTCTATGACTGCAAGTTCAAGGGCTGCATCGGGTTTTCGAATGCTGGCGGCAAGGGTCTTAGCGTAGGGAATTTCCAGTATGGCGACGAAGACTTCATGGAGTATCGTGTCGGACGTGCTTACCACAAGATCCATGACTGCCGCTTCGAGGAGTTCCAGTACGGGACCGGCATCGTGTCCAACGTCAACGCTGTCTGGTATGAGGACTTGCTGTTCAATCGTTGTGGCGGCTGGGGGACGGAGGTCGGAGGATTCACCGCTCACTGCATCTATGGTCAACAGGGGGCGAGCATCATCAACAACTGCAGGTTCATTGAGCAGTTTGCTGGGGTCTGCGCCAAGGTTCACCTCAACGTTGATAACAGAGATGGAGTTGGGACTCAGATCACCAACTCGGAGTTTCGGGACTGGGGGTGGTTAGGAGTTCAGGCTGTTTCATCTGGAGCGAATTTCACAAAGAGCCACCCTGACTTTGGCGGATACCTCGACTCCGGTGCGATTACGGCCACTCAGTCGGGTACGACTGTAACCGCTTCGGCAGCTATTTTCGTAGCAGAACACGTCGGTTGGCAGATTGATTATGATAGCGAGAGCGGTGACGTAACCAAGATTCTTTCGGTTGACAGCGACACTCAGGTCACGGTTGAGGACAGTCAGACGATCGGCACATCAAGAGAGTTTGTCTTGTACACGCTTCACCTGTCTCATCCGACTCGCGCAATCAACGTAACTGGGTGTCACTTCAGGGAGACTAAGAGCGCCTACCAAGGAGCCTTCGCTGCTATTGGAGATCAACTTGGTTGCGCTGGCATTACGGTCACTGGTTGTACGTTCATGGATACGGTTGCGTTCTACGAGAACGCTGATGGCGCACTCCCATATCAGGGATCAACTCTTTCAGGCATCCAGTTCATCGGGAATTACATTGGCCAAACTTGGCGGACCACTAGAGCCTATGTTGGAACAGGGCAGCTCCTTGGTAATACTTTTGACCTTAGAGGAGCGTCGAGACCCGAAGGAGTTGCTGTCGTCCTCTTACGTTCTCATGCTCAGTTCAAAGACAACACTGTTTGGTGTAAGGGTTCAGGGAATGCCGCTGCTAGTAACGGCGTCATAACAATCAACGGGGATCACGCAGTTATTGATGGTAATCACATTGCTGTTACCGACAGGGCAGACGTAACTATGTTGGCTTCAGGCGACAGCATTGGGGTTGTCGTTCGCAATAACCACATAGATCCCGGACCGGGCGGGTGTTACTTTTACATTAACAAATCCGGCACCAAGGATTGGTTGTGGGAAAATAATCACATTGCCACGAACAGCGTCACAGCCAATGCAGATCCTTACCTCCGTGGTATTGGAGGAGACGGATGGGTCTGGCGGAATAATTCCGGAGAAGTCTTTATTGGAGCTCAGCCGGAATCAATCAGGAGTGGTGCCGCCGTTACGGTTTACGGGGCTTTGGATTCTGGTGCAATTACGGCAGCTCAGTCAGCAAGCACAACGGTCACTGCATCTTCAGCTATCTTTACCGAGGAGCACGTTGGTTGGGATATTGATTACGACGGAGCGGGGTCAACGGTTGAGATCACTGGATACACCAGTGCTACCGTGGTGACGGTTAGCGGCAGTCAAACAGTTGATGAGACATTCGCGCTCATTGTTCCTCGGCAGTTCAACAACGAGAGGCTGGTTGATAAGCATGGATTGACTGCCACTGATGTCTCCAAGATTTACGGGGTCTGCGTTTTTAATTCAGACAATAATACCGGCGTCGGCTACTTCCAGTGTGTTGCGATTGATGAAGGAACCGAGCAGTGGATCGACACCGCTGGGCAGGTGACTCTCGATGATTGGGTCAAGCTCAATGCGACTTCCGGGACGGTCGTTGTCAACGGGACCACAGGCTTAACGACCGAGCCAACCTCAGGCTTTGTCGGACTGGTTAAAGATGTTGGTGGTGCCGGTGCAGGGGCGGGGTTAGCGCGGATTGAGATCGTTGCGTGGAACCGGCCAGACGCTGGGGATGGGTCAGGCGATATGCTCGCCTCTATGTATGACCCGAACACGGTCGAAGACGATGCCTTTGACATGGACAACATGGTTGAGGGGACGGCGACCAAGGTTCTAACCGACACTGAGCGTACTGCGATCTCGACCAACTCAGGCAAGACGAGCAACGCCAATCATACCGGGGATGTAAGTGGCGACACCGGGCTGACCATAGGAACCAACAAGGTCACGTTGGCCATGATGGCGCAGATGGCGACCGACAGTTTCTTAGGCCGAGATACCGCAGCTACTGGCAACGTTGAGGTAATCGCTCCTTCGGCTGCTAGGACTATGCTCGAGGTTGAGACGATCACGACCACTCGGGCGCAGTTCCTTTGGGTTCCTGCGTCTGCCATGGTGGCTGTGACAACCAATGGAGCTACTCCGGGAACGATTGAGACAACGACTAACAAGGTGATGGTGGACACGATGGACTTTGATACGGCCACTGAGCAATATGCCCAGTTTGCTATCTCGATGCCCCTGTCGTGGGTTCACGGGACCAATAACATCAACCTCCGGTTCGTCTGGTCTCACCCTGCTACGACTACCGATTTCGGTGTAGTATGGGGATGCGCGTCCGTTGCCTTCAGCAATGACGATGCCATGGATGCAGCATTTGGAACTGCGGTTGACATCAGTGACACAGGAGGGACGACCGATGATATTTATCACACCTCTTTGACAACTAATATGACCATCGCAGGAACCCCTGCGGCAGAGGACATCGTTTACTTTAGGATTCGTCGGACGGTCGGCCATGCGAATGACGACATGGCAGAGGACGCACGCCTCCACGGGGTAGGTGTCCTTATCGACGTAAACTCAACAACTGACACCTGATGATCTACGCTATACTTAACTTCGATCTGGTTTCGGTCAGGGAGTATCGGAATCTTGATGAAAACAACTTGCCACCGATTAAGTTGGTGGACGGCGAGCCGTTGGTTCGACCTGTGGTCTGGGATGCCGATCCAGTATTCGATCCGATGACCGAATACCTTGAGGAAGGCGCACCGATCATCGAGCTGGCTCAGGTAAGGCGCACCCGCACGGTTACCGCGCTTCCCCAAGAGATGATTGATGAACTGGCAGACACAGCCGATCAGGATGCCTTGTTCGACCAGATGAGGAGTTACTATTCCATCTTTAATAGTGGTACAGCAACCGTTGCTCAGGTGCAGAAGGCAATAGCGTGGTTGATTAAACAGGAGGCAAAGGCGCGTGGCGCACCAGTAACTTGATGCCATTAGGAGTCACACATTTAGTGGGGTTCGGGAGTAAGCGTGCTGCCGCTGCTGGAGAGAACCACGGCACGATCGGTATGGAAACCATTGGCTCTAGTCAGGTCAGTATTGGGGAAGCTAAGGCTTGGTTCTTAAAATTCACTATGCCTGAAAACGGGAGTGCGACAAAGTTAACTGCATACATTAGTGTCAACACTGGAACTACAGAAGCGAAGGCGCTTCTTTACGATCATGACACAACTCCTGATCGACCGGGAAACTTGATTCAAGATGGTACCGCGTATGAGTTAAATGATGACGGCACGTTTCGATGGGTTGATTTGGTATTTGCCAGCCCGGTTTCCTTAACTGGCAGCACTATCTATTGGATGGGCATGGTAAGTAGTTCAGGCAGTCCGCAGATAAATACTAAATATGGAGGTGTTTCTGATTGGCGTGTGCTTTGGAATGCTGATTGTGATACTTTCGCTAACCCTCAGGATGACCCAAACGGAGGCACTGCTCTTAACTCTAGCGGCGTTTCAATATATTTAACCTATTGATGAACTAAGCAAAGGAGGGAGACCGATGCTTACTAGATATGATTCTTTTAAATGGCCGACACCGAAAACCAAACACCAAGACTTGAGTCAAGAGTGTCATCTCTTGAGACAACCGTTGGGGATCTCAAAGACCAATTCACAGCCCATGCACATGCAGTGGAGGGACGCTTCGATCGCTTCGGAGACCTCCTTGACCAGATCAATCACCGCTTTCAAGAAGCGCAGCGAGACCAGCACGCAGCATCTCGCCCACAGTATATCGGACTTGCGTCTGTTACAGTCGCTCTGGTTATTGCAATCGTCGGTTTCGCAACTCTACTTGCGTCCCCCATAGTCAGCCGTCAGGTCAAGACTGAAGATGCCATCATCGCCATCACTGAGAAGGCGTATGACCGTGCTGACAAGTATGGCGGAGCGCAGGCTAAGATCGACTCGCATGAATACTGGTTGCGAGGGTTAACGGATCTTGAAGTGGATCGAAACACTCGGATCTCCCGTCTCGAAGGGCAATTCGAAGTGATCCGCGAACAGCTCAACGCCGTTGACCAAGGCGGCTCCCGTAAGTGGGTGACAGAAAAAACAAAACCATGAACACAACTGTAAGATTAATTCTTTATGTGAGCATCGCATCACTATCCGTGCTGATGAGTGACTTGAGCAGTCTTATCCCTGAGGTCGCCAAAGAAATGTACTGGACTGAATGGGTAGTCCTGATTGGAGGGCCGCTGATCGCTGGCCTTGTGGCATGGCGAGCTTACATCGATCAATCGATTTCCATCAAAGCAACGCAACCCAAACCACCACCACAATGAGAACCCTACCAATCCTCCTTCTCCCTATCCTCCTGATGGGATGCCAGACTAAGCTGGCTCCTGACGGGATCTATGATGGGGACGTTGCCCTCTATCGAGCTGAGGCCACAATTGTCCAGAGCTACGCGCTCATGGATACCTTCCTGAAATGGGAGTATGACAATCGAGAAGCATTTGCTTCGATCCCTGAGGTGAAAGAAGCAGCCGATGTCATTCGAGCTGATGGTGAGCAGTGGATTAGCACTGCCATTCATTTGTCTGAGGTTTACAGGCTTAAGCCAACCGAGGAAAACCAGCTTCATCTCAACCAAGCTATTGAAATTATTCAGGTAGCCCTGACTGAAGCTGCCCGATACATGACCACCCAACCCCCCGAATAATTATGGACCCTATTACAGTAATCGCCGTCATCAATGGCAGCATGAGCCTCGTCAAGAGCTTGCTCCCTGTCATCGACCAGATGGTTCAGTCGGGTGAGATCACTCCCGCCCAGCAAGCTGAAGCTCGAGCAGCATATGAATCCCTGAAGGCTCAGGCCGATGGGCAGTTCCAAGGACCACACTGGCAAATCGACCCATGAGAAACTTCATCACCATCATTGCCCTCTTCGGGGCAGTCGCAGTCGCAACGGGGGCAGAGCTGTCCCTTTTCTGGACCGATAACTCCAACAACGAGGACGGTTTCGTTGTCGAACGGTCGGTTGATTCCGTCAATTTTATTGGCGTTAATACGCTGGGTCCAGACATAGAGGCGTACGACGATATCGATCTGTTGCCTGAGATCCAGTATTGGTACCGGGTCAAGGCGTTCAATGACGCTGGGGACTCAGGTTACACCAACGTGGCCACTGCCACCACCGAGGCTGATCAGTTGCCGCCCACCAGCCCAAGTGGAACAGGGATCAAGCAACAGGGTGAGCTGACCAATGTCTCATACCGCTCAAAGATCGTGACCGTTGAGGGAGCCGCCGTTATCGGTGGGTTCGTTGTCTCCACGGCTCCGGTCAAGGTGTTGGTCCGAGGAATTGGGCCGGGTCTTCAGCCTTATGCTGTCCCCGGTTACCTGACCGACCCCATGTTAACACTAGTCCTCTCTGACGGAACACCAATGGGAAGCAACGACAACTGGGCTGGACAAGAGGTTGTCGATGCCTCAGCTGCTGTAGGTGCCTTCGCTCTCGTTGAGGGCAGTGCTGACGCCGCCTTTGTTATTACCCTGCCGCAAGGTGTCTACACTGTGCAGCTCGAAGGAGTCGGGGGTCTGGAAGGTGTAGCCCTAATGGAAATTTACAAAGTACCTTAATCATGTCTATCACCCTGATACGCGGCGACGACCAGACCATCTTCACAACGATCTTCACCTCGCCTTCAAAGAAAGAGCGGATGTTACTCATCAATGCGGATGAGATCTGGTTCTCCGTAAAAAAGCTGAGCAATCAGTACGACGTTAATGATGGCAATGTCCTAGTCCAGAAGACCATGTCATCTGGGGACATCGTTATTACCGGCGCGGCTGTCGGAGAGGTGGAAATCCACATAGATCAGGGTGATCTTGATGAAGCTCAAGGTCGAGCCAAGTACAAGTACGACATTCAAATCCGATTCATAGGGAACAAGATCCGAACAGCCATCGTCGATGCCTGCAAGATTGAGTTCGATGTAACCACAACCACATAAGTATAAGCCATGTCCAAAACTAACTACCTCGAGGACGAACTCCTCGATCATGTCCTTCGCAACGCAGCATTCTCTAGCCCGACCGCCGTCTACGTCGGTCTGCTCACAGCCGATCCTACTGAGGCCGGGTTGACCACCAATGAGGTAACCGGCAACGCCTATGCTCGGGAAGAGGTCACCTTCGGAGCTCCTTCTAGTGGGACCTGCACTAACTCTGGTTTGGTAACCTTCACGACTGCGTCGGGTGGGAACTGGGGAACGGTGACTCACTTCGGAATCTTCGACTTGGTGTCGGGCGGAAACATGCTGTACCACAACTCATTGACGGCTGATAAGACCATCAATGACGGGGACACAGCAACCATAGCTATCGCTGCTCTCTCAGTTTCTGAGGATTGATGTCAGCACCTCGCTCCATAGTGACGGCGGAGACGCCGTTGCTTGGCGCGGGGGCGTCTATCGTCCCTCTTTCGGCTGATGTAGGTGTCGGGAGCTTAGGTGCTGGTGCGGCCATCACGCACCTCAGCGCATCGACTGAAGTCGAGCGCCTTGCAGCAGTAGCTCGGGTTGTTCTTGCTCAACCCGGCGCTGATGTCGCTTTGCCCCTGTCTCAGGTGCTCTGCGGCAGCGCTACGATTTGTCAGCTTGCCGTTGAACACGCCCTGTCTGGCGCGGTCACCGGTGTGGCTGTGGTCACTGGCACGTTCGAGTCAGTGGAGACTTTGGAGGGAAGCGTTGCTGGTACCTCCCTTGTTACTGGAGCCCTTGTGCTGTTCAAGGGGCTGGCTGGAAGTGTTAGCGGAACAGCAACTGTTACTGGAGCGGTAGAGAAGGGAGAAGGACTCGTTCTTGATCCCATCACTGGCACGGCCACCGTGGTTGGAGCGGTGGATCGAGTAGTCGGTCTGGCCGGGAGCGCTGCTGGATCAGCCACGGTTACGGGGGCTCTCGTGGGTGGCACCGTTGAGCTGGTTCCACAAGCAGTTGGCGGCGTGATTACCATCATTCATGGAGAGGTGATCACCGACATCGAGGGCAATCCCCTCATCGCCATCAACCAAGACATTTCCATTGCGACCTGCACGGTAGAGCGTGAGGTGGACAAGGTGTTGGCTGGAGCGGTCAGCGCCACCTCTTCAGCCACCGCTCAGATTGCCGTAGAAGTGGCGATCGAGGCCGAGACCTATGGAGTCGCCGTCACAGCCTGCGATATCCTTAAAACAGGGGGGCTGGAGGGCTCAGCTGATGGCTCAGCCACCACAGCAGGTACGGTAGCCCGGTCGCGTGCCTTAGATCCGGTCGCAATCACTACCGACACGACCATAACTGCCAACATCTTAGTGGATGTGGCCTTGGTCGGCTCCGTAACCGGAACGGCCACCGTTTCTCAGGACCTCAGCGTCGAGCACCCACTTGCAGGTAGCTCCGCTGGTTCTGCAACAGTTTCTGGAACGGTAGCCGGTGACCTTGAGATCGCTGGTTCAGTCTCTGGTGTGGCCACAGTGCTCAGCGCTGCTGTCTCGGTCGAGCATCCGCTGGCCGGTTCAGTGACTGGTGACGGTACCACAACCTGCTACGTAGGGCGGACCCAAGTACTGACTCCTTCTGCAGGGGACATCGAGGACTCGAACACATCAGCTTCCACCTCTGGAACCTATCTTGCATACACTACCGGAAGGTATGTGGCGTGGTCACGGTTCGTTGCTTCGTCATCATACGATGTTGATAAGCTCGAGGCCATCATCATTGAGGTGGCTGGGGATACGGATTGCGATGTTAAGGCCGTCATCTTCAGTGACAACTCAGATATTCCGGGGACGCAGATAGGAGGCGAGAGCACGACTGTTTCGAAGGACTCCTTCACCACATCTGAAACATGGTTTGAGTTCACGTTCCCGTCGGGGGATAGGCCGTCATTGAGTAATGGTACTACCTATTGGTGGGGCTTGGTTCCGATAGGGACGCCAAGTGAAGCTAATTCAATGCGGGCGCAACGGAATGGAGCTGCGACAAAAATTGGCAGCTCTGCATGGCCTTACGTTGGGTCTCTTGGTGATACCTCGACAAACCGGCAGAACATTTACCGGGTGTATGCGGCAGGCGGGATCAGTGGTCTCGCTACAGTTTCAGGGGCAGTCGCTGTTGAAGTGAACCTGATCCCCGTGGTTACGGGTGCCGCTACGGTGGTCGGTGCTACCTCAGTAGCCCATCCGCTGGCTGGCTCGGTGGCTGGTGGTTCTTCCGCTGCTGGCACCATCCAAGGTGACCTCGACATAATTCCCACCGCTGTTACTGGTGAAGCTACGGTGGTTGGCGCGACTTCGGTGGCGCATCCTCTCGCTGGGTCTGTGTCAGCCTCGGCCACAGTAGGGGAACTTGGCGTTGGGCGAACAGTTCCTCTTACGGGTGACGCAATCACCGGGGGTGCTACGGTATCCGGTGGCGTAGCCGTAGGTGTAGTTTTGGGAGGCACCGTCAATGGTACATCCAGTGACTCGGCTGCGGTCGACATGGCTCGCGCCTTGACACTGGACGCTGTCACTGGTGATGCCGCCACGGTTGGCGCTGTCGACGTGGACGCAGACATGGTACCGGATGCCATCTCTGGTGTAGCCACTACGGCAGGTGCCATTGACCGCGGCGTAGGCATTGCCACTGATGCTGTTGACGGTGCAGCCACCGCAGCTGGGGCCATCGACATCTCTCGTGCATTGGTGACCGATAGCATCACTGGTTCGGCAACAACTTCTGGAGCCGCTGATCTTGAGCGAGGTTTGGAAGGTGACGCCATTACCGGTGACGCCACAGTCGCTGCTGCGATTGACATGTCCCGTACGCTGGCCCTTGACGCCACAACTGGGGATGCCACCTCAACCGGTGCCGTTACAGTCGCCGTAGTCCTTGTCCCGACCGCCATCACTGGTGATGCAACGGTAGCGGGTACAGTACAAACCGACATTGAGCTGGCTGGCTCCGTAACTGGGTCTGCTACCAGCGCAGCTGCGGTATCCGTTGGGGTGGATCTAGTCGGTTCCGTGGCTGGCGACTCCACTGTTGTGGGTGCGGTAAGTCGAGAGGTTAGCCTCGAGCCTGCTTCTGGTGGGAGTGAAGATCCATTTGATATCAGTGGTGCCGTTTATTATGCTGTTGCTCCAGCCACCTACAGTTACAGCGCCGAAGAGACTACGAATTATGGGGCGAGGAAATACACGACAGTGGAAAGTGCGGTCGATGGACTTCCTTCAGGGACATACACCGCACCGCAGGTAATTAATATAATCGGACCATGGCCCTCAAACAGCAGCGAAGGGACCTCGTATTATAACAATGGGACTCCGACGGCTACCAACTATGTGCTGACTAGAGCGCTTGGGGACGCCAAGCATAACGGGATACCAAGCGGGGAGACTGGGGCGAATTCAGACGCCTACCGAAATATCAAGACCTCGTCGGGGCATGTATACCAAGTCGAAATGCCTTACTGCCGCTTCGAGGGAATTGAGATTGGGCTGAATCATTCAGGGGCTTCCCATGAGGGCTTCAGGGTATCAGCAAATTACCTAACCATTGACGGGTGTATTATTAAGCATCACGGCACTGCATCAGCTGACCAAGATGGTGTCCACATATCTCAAACTCAATGGGATTATTTGACTGTAATTAATTGCCTCATTCTTGACTGGGATCGGGCGGGAATGACGGTTCAGCATTACTCGGGGAGTGACGACACGACCGGTATCTATCTCGCCAACAATACGATCATTAATAACGGCGGGGATGACGGCAACACTGAGTTCGCCGGAGGCATTGTATTTAATGAATCCAACGGGACCATCGTTGCGGAACTGCATAACAACATCGTTTATGGGATTGATTCGGATGACGGTGGACCGGGCTTAAATTGTGACATTCACATTGACCCCGGAAGCGGCACCGTGACCGTGACTGGCTCGAATAATCTCACGCGAGACAACACGTATAATGCCGGGAGCCTGACCGGAGGCGCTCAGAAGACCCTTGCTGAGCTCGACTTTGTCGATGACTCTAATGCTGACTACCATATTGAGGCGACCTCGGACGCTTGTGACTATGGCTCCGACCGCAGCGCTGATACTGAACATTCCGAACTGGATGTTGACGGTGGTACTCGCTCGGATTGGGACGCTGGATTTGATGAGCAGGGTGTTGTCGCAACCTACGGAGGTGGACTGACGGGTTCCGCAACAACTGCCGGTGCACTTGATATCAGTCGTGTGCTGGCACTCGATCCTGTAAGTGGTGGTGCCACTGTAGTTGGGGCTGCATTGCGAACGACGACCTTGGCTGGTACACCAACAAGCGGGACTGCTACGGTAGCAGGCGGGATAGACATGAGCCGTGCTCTAGTCTTAGATGCGGTCACTGGAGACGCGACGGTCGCTGGCGTGGTTGCCGTAAGCCGTGCGCTGGTACTGGATGCAGTCACTGGAGACGCCACCGTCTCAGGTACTTTGACTGTGCTCAATGTTACACTGGAGCCCTCAGTCTACACCGGATGGATTATGGAGATTGATGATGATCAACTCACCTTGATCTCCGGGAATCCTCTCGTAGCCATAGGGCAGGAGATATCCAGAGCTGACTGTGATATCACGGTAACCTAGTGGCTGTAGTTCATGGTCGTCTTGATCGACGAGTGTCCTACGTAGGAGGCAATCTCCTCCAGCTGTAGACCATTAGCCTTCAGCCGGGTGACAAACGCGTGGCGTAGGCTGTAGAATCCATCGGCATTCTCGATCTTAGCCATCCGATAAAGCCTACCCCACTTTGGCTGCGTCTTCAGGTAAACCAACGCAGGGAATACGTAGTCCATCTCAGGGTCGAACTGTAGGTCAGCGAGTAGCTCAACCAACCTGCCTCCTCCCAGTGCAGGGTGATCAATTGGGATTGAGATCCTGCGCTTCACCTTCCGGGTGTGCACGATGATACGTCCTTCCTGAAACGAATCCCACTGCATGTGCTGAATGTCGCCCCACCTCATGCCAGTGTAGTAGCCGATGGAGGCAGTGTGCCTGAGGAACTTCATCCTTCTATACCTTTTGTGTGAGTCGAGGAAGCTGATCAGCTGCTCGAACTCTTGTTGTGTCAGTGGTCTGCGCACCGCTACCTCAAGCTGCTTGTGGCTGAACTTACGGTGGTCGAGCGGTGCCATCTCGACAGGATTGAATTTGCAGATGCCAGCGGCCATGCCCCACTCCCACACCTGCTTACACGGGACGCGTAGGCGACTGACCGTGGCATACTTTAGCTTCTTCCCCCTTAACCAATCGTAGAACTGAAGCATGTCCGGAGCAGTGATGTCACCTATCTGCGTGTCCCCACCAAAGAACTTAATCAGCAGCCTCCATGCATCAACGCGCCGCTTGTCGTATGGAGAGAGGTGCGCTATGGCCTTGGTTACTGCTGTGATGGTCTGGTCTACCGTGGCCCCCAGCATAACCAGCTGGGTCAGCGCTTTGTTTGTCTGCAGGATTCTCTGCGGTTTACTGAGCTTACTCATTTCTTTTTAGCTGTCATTTTTTTGACGCCCTCCATTAGGGATGTTCTGAGGTTTGGCCACTCGGCTTCACAGGCAGTCTCGGCTTTAATCCTGCCACCTGTGGCCTTCCAGTCGACAATGTGTTGGGCGAGGATGTCGTCCGCATCCAGTTGCACAATGTTGTGCGGTACCCGCTGCCCGTGAAGGCAGATGGTGGCGGCATCCTGTTTCTGTGCCACGCGGTCGAAGATGGTCTCTTCTATGGTGTTCTCGTTGAGTATGACCGTAACCTCGACAGGCTTCTTCGAGTTGAGTCGGTAGACCCTCCCCTCTGCCTGATGCAGGACGCCATACCCCCATTCAATTGAGGCGATGATCATGCGTGAGCATTGGTTGAAGTCATGTCCCTGTGCACATCTGATTCCCATCAGCATGACATGTGTCTCTCCTCTCTTGAACATGTTGGCCTGAACCGAATGCTCAGATGAGGAGACAGTCCCGTCAATACGGCTGGTCTTAACGCCAGCCTGTCTGAGCCTGCTTTCCAACTCATTCGTCTGTCCTATCCTCGCACACGACACCAACACCTGCTCTCCGCTCCTCAACTCGTTAGCAACCACCTCAAGGACGGTGGCTGTCTTGGGATTGAAGTCGGATGTGACGATGGAATTGTTATTCCACGTGTTGATCTTCGGGTGAGCGCATATCCCACGCAGCACCTGATTGTGAACTCGAGCTCGAGTCAGTGCGCTCCGGTATGGGAGCTGGGCTGGATCGAGCAGTGATTCATAGAGCTTAGCCTGCTGCTTCCCTAACGGCACGCGCACGTCCTTCACGGAACAAGACACCATCTTGGCATTGCAGGACTTCTTGTCGATGAAGGCCAGCGTTGGCTTGAGCAGCTTGAGAAGGCGGGCGGGCGAGGAGATAATCGCTGATGCCCTCACGGACCTTGGGTTCTTCTTACCCATGATGCGATTGATGCGCTCCTGCGTGGTGTCCCTCTCCTGCGACATGAATACCTTGGAGAAGGAACCGAAGTCTCCGATCGCATAGGGCCACTGAGCGTTACGCCTGTATCCCTTGAACCAATCGGGAACACTGAGCCACCCCATTACCGGGAAGATGTCAGACACTACGTTTGGGATAGGGGTAGCCGTCATGGCGTACCGGTACTTGGCCCGTGTTCGGATGAAGTTCCTCGTGATGAACGTCGACAGATTAGAAACAAGGTGCGCCTCATCGAGGATGACCATGTCCCACACGTCTCCGATCCGGGTGGCAAGGTTGGGCATCGCCACACAGGAGACACCACTCTCTCTCGTTACACCAACGCCTTGGTGATACCACTCATCAAGGCTTCCCTTGAAGACAATCCCCTTGAGCTGCTTGCGGAAGCGTTCCTCAACTTCCCTTGGGGGTAGGTTCTTCCACGTTGAGGGAAGGTGATCAAAGCACCGGTTATTGTACATGGCCTGCGGGTAGGAGATGTAGATCCCATCCGGCAGCTTGCCCTTGTGGATCTTCTTTATCTTCTCGTAATCCTTAAGGGTGAAGAGCTGGAACACCGGCTCGGATGGAGCGTACTTCCTGATCTCCTTAACCCACTGTGCAGCGTTGTCGTAGTCTTCCTCTTCCCCGTTCGGGGATCTCATCGTACCCTGTGGTGCCATGATGAGAGTGCGCCTTGGTGATTGCATGGCTACCAGAGTGAGTGCTCCAAGCGTCTTCCCGGTGCCTACTTCCGCAGCAATGAGAGCAGAGTCACGACACCCCACACGGGCATAGTTTTCTCTCTGGCCGGGGTAATAGGTGAACTCCCCCATCATCTCCATAAGCGCCATCACTCGTTTGTTGCGGGAGTACCTGTCGGGATACATCTCCTTCACCGTCTGGACGTGGGGCCTTTCGAAGATGTGCCAAAGCATATCCTCGGCAACTCCATTGCCCACATGCTTTGGCCTATCGCAGAAGCGAACCACCTTCTTGTTGTCGTCAACGAGGCGCAGCATCCGGTCCTCCCCCGTTCTCTCGATGTTATGCGTGACTGTCTTTGACTGCTTGGTCACCTCATCCACCTGAAGTTTGGTCCGAGTGAACTTCTCCATGAAGTTGTAGACCCCAGTGTCGATCTTATACGACCGTCGACCCGTGATCTTTGGCGTGTAGCCCTTGATGGTGGTTGCTTGAATTGGATTTGGTAACGCCTTGAGGGCATCACGTTCATCCGCATAAGCCACCAGTTCAAAGTCAGTCGGTGGCATGATAGGGGCGACGAGTCTCTCTGCCTCGACAACAGCCTTCTCTATTGTGGACCTAGCCCGTGGCGTCATGACGATTGGCCATTGCAGCGCTGACTGCATCATCGTCCGAAGGCTCTTCTCAATAGCCAACGCAGCCGGGGTGCTGTTGTGACACCGCATTTGCAGCTGTCTGAAGTCCTCCCCTACCAATAGGGATGTTCGTGCCTTAGACCTGAACCGCAGGGTATCTTTCCCTTTCGCAAGGAAGATATCCGGGATGCTTGATCTCCCTTCTTCATCGTCGTAGGCACATTGGATTATCTTTCTTCGGATGTTGGGGGTGACCAAGCCACTCCTTGTCCTAAGGTTCAATGTACGTTGCGGGAGGTAGCAGATGTCCTTGATGGATTTCTCCACATAGTCAGGCCCCGTGCCATTTGCCCACACCCCGATACCGAACTCGCCCCCTTCCGTTTTCTCAGTGTACAAACCGAAGCGCTGATGGCCGCTCCTCGATTTCAGTCGGCGTAACGGACCCGCTTCAGCAACAATGATTACGAGACCCATGCCCCCGCTGTGCTGCATGACGTCATCGTAACGCTTCTGCACCTTCCCCTCTGCTCCAATGACGATCACGCTTTCCTTTGACTGAGGAAAGAACTCTTGCATCACATCCATGTAGTGGAAGGGGTCATCCATTACGGCATAGTCATCTGCATGTGACCGGGGCTGTCCCTTCAATCGCTTTGCGGCGTGGACATTCTGCCAGTCTAACTTGTATGCGTAGTACCCTGTCGCAGGCACCATCCCTTCGGTGTCTCCTATGAGGAGGCTACCTCCTCTCCCGCCGAGAGGCAGGAATCTCTTAAGAAATTCCGGGTAGCTCCCGACTTGCTTCATCTTGAATATCAAAAAACTTTGGTCATTCATACGATCCTTTCTTTCTGGGTTACGACCAGACCTCCTTCAACTCACCAACCCTTTCGATCAGTCGGCCTGTCAATGTGTTGTTGAGCTCCATCTTCTCCTCTATTCCGTGAAGCACGACGAGGAGCTCGCGTTCCACGTGGACTACGCCAAGCACATCGGTCAGACCGGCAGGCGTGTGGTCTACGTGAGGAGGTAGGGCTTCCACGACTGAACCGTCCGGCTCAGCGCCATTGCTTTCCCCTCGCTTCCTCCGAGGCTTGTGCTTCTCCATATAGAAGCGCTCAGCCTCCCCGTAATCAATATAGATCGGACCCATCCTTTGCCCCATTCGCTTCATGACCTTCACCCCGCAAGTCAGATGTCCTGAGTGCAGGCTGCGAGAGATGAAGTGATAAGCGGCAACGCCCATTTCCTCCTTAAGTTTGCGAAGAGCAACAAAATGTGACGGGACTAACGCCTTGTCCGAGACAATGCGAATCCTTGAGTTGCTCAAGTAGGAACCTATTCTAATGTTGGTTTTCATTGGTCATTATTTGAATACTGATGCCATGTATCCCTTGACCTCCTCGCGGACGATCTCGCGGACACGTTCTTCCGTGGTGCCTCTGCCACCAAGAACTTCCTTCATGTTCTCCAGCAGCTGCCACTCCACCTCGGTGATGTCACGAGTGCGCTTCTCTGGTTTCTTGACCTCCTTCCCTTTAAGGATGGTGGCGGCGGTCAGCCCTTGCGTCTGCCCTTTAGCCGGTTTCTTCGGAGCGGGTGCGTCGACCTGTCCTTCAGGCGTCTCACCAAACTTCGAATACTCCTTAGACTCGAGGATTTCGCACACCTCAGTGAGGTACTCGCGCTTCTTGGCCTCGTCGTCGCCACCCGCAGCCAACTCCATGAGCTTCTTGCCCATCTTGGCCTTGGTGTAGGTATCAACCCTGATCAACAGGGTGCTGTCATTAGCTGCGCGAATCTGTCCGAAGACTTTCTGCAGCAGTTCATTGGTCTCTTTAGTTATCATACGTTCTTTCTAGCTGATGTCATTCCACTTGAACACCGACCCAAAAGGTGGGTCGAAGTTGGGTGCACTGGGTTCGTGCAACACCCAAGCGACATCATACTCAGGTGTAGGCCCAAAGTCATTACAAAAACCATCGGTAAAGTAGAGGACTCCCTTCGGAATCAGATCCTTCTTCTCGATGTATCTGAAAACAGGGGAGAACATGGTCCCTCCGCCTCCCTTTGGATGAGGCGTGTCTCCGTAGTTCAGTTCTTCTGCTGCGTGCACCTGCGTGTCGCAATACAGCACGGTCAGTGGACTCTTGTTCCCGCTATCCTCCACTGTCAGCAGCACGTCTTGCACTGCTTGGATGAACTTAGGAACAAATCCAATGGTTGAACCGGACGTGTCCACCGCCACAACGAAGCGTCCTATCGAGCGACCGCCGTCACACGCAGGAAGATAGATCCCGTGTGCTACGTAGCGTCGATTCGGATGCTCCCATGTGTAGTCGCCAGTCGTAACATCATCCACCCATGCCTGAAGGATCTCCTTGAAGCTATGCTCTGGGTCAATGAATGGTTTGATGGCGATCTCAATACCGGCAGGCAATGTGCCTTGAAGCTGACCAACTGCAGCTGCAGCCTGAACATCAGCTTGATGCGACGCCTCCTCTGCAGTCTGTTGGTCATCGCTCAGGGCCTTGCCGTCATCTCCCTTCATGTCACGCACTTCGCCTATCTGTCCGGGGATGGGCGCTGGCCCGTCCTTGTTTGGGTCGGCTTGTCCTTGTCCCTGACCCTTGTCGTCTGGCTCCTCCGGCAACTTGGCATAGATCTGCTCAGCTGACATGTTGTAGAACTTGGCATCGAGCAGGATGTTAGGAGGTGGAGGTAACCCGTGTGCTACCAGCGGATTGATGGCGTAGTCCGCAGCTACATTCCACTTGTGCATTGGCTTCTCCCTCCTCCTCAGGTGGTGAGCCAGCATGATGTGCAACGCTTCGTGATACATCACGAATGCTACGTAGTCTACCGTCGTCAGCCCCTCGACTATGAAGCGAGGGTTGTAGCCCATCTTCTTCCCGTCTGTCCATGCCGTGTCGCATGTCCAGTCAGGCTCGAAGGGGCGCATCTTCATCAGGAAGTAGGCAATAGCTCCGTGCTTCCTGATTAACCGACCGAGCGCTTTGGCTAACAGCTCGTCGGCTTTGTCTTCAATCAGTTCTCTGTTCATGGTTTTCTGGGCGGACTCGCTTGGCAATGTAAGCACCAGCATCCTCCCTTGTTTTTGCTGAGAACGGGGGGACCACTTGAGCTACGAAGTCATTGCCCTCGCAGTCTTCGGTGTAATCCTTATGGTCCCCGAACCAGCGTTTGACTTGGATGGTTCCGTTCGAGTGGAGATATCCCCACCACATCAGTTCAGTGCTCATCTTCTGCCTCCTCTCGTTGCTCAACGAGGGCCTCAGTCAACCTGTCCTTGTATCGGATCAGAGCTGTGAGAATCTCAGGCTCCAGAACAATCGTGTTTGAAGCATAGTGGCCGTTCTCTGTTGTCAGAACATAAGCCCATCCGTTGTAGTCGACGTAGACGCTGTCGCCTATGTATTCTTTCTTTGGTATTTTCATAATGCCTCCCATTCCTTTCTGCTCCATTTTCTTATCATCCATTGTTCATACAAACATCTCCTGATTGGCCATCCTCCACCTCTGGAAGCTGGCAGTGTGTTCAATCTCGGGGACCAGAACACGCACGTCATTGATGACGTAGGCTCCGAACTCCGAAGGGAAGCGACCGAGGCATTCAAGCACCGGTTCAATGTTGTCCAGATGTGCCAGCCGAGTAAGCTGCATCGCCATGTGAAACAGAATAGCCGGGTCCGTTGGCATGTCTGTTACGGAGCTGGGGTTGTCGAGCATAGCCTGCATGTCAGGCACCTTGCGTGCGATCTGCATGTAGCTCTTGAACTGGACGGCAAACGCAGGGCCTGCAGCACCAGCCAACACCTCGAAATCCTCATCGACCGTGTATCCAGTGTTCAGTAATGTGCCGAAGCTCGCTACCGTGCGTGGACTAGGCGTGTTCGCTATCTCGGTGGTCGGCTGGAAGTCATGCAACAGGTTAGGATTAGACCTGATAAAATAGATCAAGTCACTTGGCATCCCGTTGGTATTAGCCCAGTTGCACCAGTCAGGGACTGACGTTTCGGCATTGATGATGGTAACAAACCTACTCTTCAATGCTTCAGTCATCCCGGACACACCGGACCTGTCTGCCCTTCGGTTGGTGGCTGCGATGAACATGACGTTGTCACTTACCTGCTTGCCATTGATCGACCGCCCCCAAACGAGTTGCATTAACGCGTTCTGTGTTGCTTCACGCGCCTGCCCGATGTCATCGAAGAAGGCTACGGTTAACTCCTCTGCTTCTTGCAGTACCTTCAGCTCTCCGAATGTCACGAACGAGGCTGACGTACCACCGCTTTCATCCGCCATACACCAAGGGAATCCCTTGTAGTCTGTCGGGTCCGACACAGCAGGATGGAAGACGGCGCAACGTGCGCCTGCTGCCTTCACTGCTTGACCAACGATGTCGGTCTTGCCCACACCGGGAGCTGATACCAGCAGGGTGTTGAGCTTGTTCATAATCTGGAGCGTTACGGTCTCCAGAAGTTTCTTAGGTTTCATACTTCCTTTCTTTTGGGTTAGAAAAATGGTGGCTGTGTTCAGCCGTTAAACCTACCGCCACCACGCAGGTGTGTGATAGAGACCGAGCTCTTGACCCACAAAATAATAAGAGCTCAGACCGGACGGGCTACGTGCCGGGACTGTGGGAAAATCACAGCTTAGCAAGAGCCGCTTCTATCTGATTCAGGACGCCCACTGCCTGCTTAGCGGCGGACGGACGAAGTGTTATGTCCTTCCTCAACACCTTGGCATCCCAGAGCGTGAGAGGAAGGGCGGCAGCACAGGCCATCTGTAACTCCTGATCGTCATGAATATCCAATGACGGAGCCAGCTCCACCACTGCGGTGATATTCGATACGATCGTGTCATGGAACTCGGAGTCCATGTCCATCATCTTGGAGTAGAAAGACTGCACTACCTTGTGCAGTCGATGATAGATCGTCTTGTGCGCATCGAGCGCACGTCTAGCGAGACGATCGTTGCTTGCCTGTATCTGCCGACGAAGGATTGACTCCCTCTCCTTGGATACTTCGACCCTGATGTCTCCTGTAGAGGGGACGGGGTCCAGATGCCACTTGAATGAGTACTCTTTCCTCAGCCTGTCAACAGACGTTGGATAGTCAGTATCATCGTAGTCATCACCAAGGAGAGCCTTGTCTTCCGCAACGAGTTGGGGATAGACCGGGATCAATTCCTTCTCGACCATTGCTTCGAAGCGAACGGAAAACGCTTCCATTGCAGGGCAATACGCATCGAACAGCTTACCGGGGAGGAGGCGAACCCCCTTGTCCCACGGCAGGGCTAGTTGATAGTGAATTGCACGGGCTTGATTCGCCAGCTGGGTGATCCGATCCACCGGGCTGGTTGGTTTCCCGTTCAGCTTTTGGCCTGAACCTAGAAGGTTCTTCCAGCCACGCACTGCCCTTTCATCGGCCCTAATGGCCTTGGCTCCTCCTTCCGCCACCTTCTGCGACCGTTTGGTCGTGGTCAGTGTCGGGATGGAGAGCCGCGTCAGCATAGCCTCAGCTTGCAAACCTTCTGGCTTGACAAGTGAGGACATACCTGTGTCCTTATCGGGAGACATACATCCTTTCTAGCGTCGAGGGGGCTATCTTGTTACGAGGGTAGCCCCCTCTTTTTTTAGGGTTTAAGACGTTGGGATGGCTTCGATGACGCTAATCAGCGCATCCCTGTCTTGTTCGATTACCGAGATCAGGTCGAAGACCTTCTCGGAAAAGCCTGCTAGTGAGACCACCCTGTTCTTATGGAACTGAGTGGTGCCATAGCCCTTCAGGTCCCAAGCGTAAAGCCAAGGATGAGCACCGGTTCTGGACTGGTAGTCCGCGAATTCCTTTGAAGGCATCCGGCCACCTACCCACGCCTGCATGTCAGAGAGGATGATGATACGATCATACTCCTCCTTTGCCGCCGTGAAGATGATACGAAAATCCGTGCCGCCTCCTCGGAAGTTAATGCTTCGCGCATTGGTGAGCACGCTGGAATCTGGGTCCAGTGTTTCCCACACAACCCGCCTGTCAAAGGACAGAAGGTCGGTGCTTTTATTCTTGGACATTACCGCAGCGAACAGTGCGCCTATCTCTGCAGGGGACGGGGCATACTTGCCGTTGGCCTGTATGTCACCACCCCATGTCATAGATCCAGACACATCGAGGGCAACGAGCGTGCGACCCGGAAGCTCAGGCATGTTACCAACGGCGGTGTTCACCGCGTTGTTGATAATCCCCAATGCTTCTCCGGCACGACCACCCGGCACCCCACGGACAGCAGTAGCTGCGCTCAAGAAGCGGAAAGGAAGAACCTTGCTGTTCTTGATTAACGTAGGATCTACCAGCTGTTTCATTGCGCTGTCCCAAGCCTCAGGAGAAGCTTGGTCAATGAGGTTGCGCAGGTTGCGCAGCAAGGCGAAGTAGCCAAGCTTCCCCTCTGATAATAGGGAATCCCAAACCTTTGTCTTGGCCGCTGCCTTCTCCTCTTCATTCTCTGCTCCCTGTCCTGCTTGGGTGAGCCCAACCTCCCACGTCTCCGCAGGCTTGAGCGTCCCCTTCATCAGGGCAGCAAGCGCCTCAGTGTGAGGCGGGTGCAGGAGGTTTGCCGCATCTATCATCGTCAACCCTTCGCCTCCCTTGTACTTGGCTAACCTGTATGGATTGAGGTTCGACATTGCGTTGCCAAGCCCAACCTTCATCGAGTTGGGGATTGGCTTCCCGTAGGTGCCAAGGTAGTAGGAGAGGATCTCCGTGATATCGTCAGCTCTGGCAACAGCCTTGCTTAGGAAGGGGCGGGTCCACCGCTTGCCCTTCTCAAGGCGTGCGATTTCAGCAGCCACAACATGGGTGATGCTACGCATCCCGTATTCATGACGTGCATACAACGCAGCCTTAGCAGCAAACTGCCGGAACTCACTGTTGCCTCCTTCAAGTAACGCAACGAGGCGCTTGAGGGTATCGCTACCCTTTTCGTAGAAGGAGTTGTTTAGGAAGCTGGTCAGCAACATGCTAACGAGCTCCAGCTTGGTGGATTGGCTGTATGCCTCTCCGCCAGCGAGGTTGCGCACCTTGATGGATCGGCGGGGTGCGACGTCCGCCGTATTGAATTTAGCCATATGTTTTCAGGAGAAAAGCTGCCTGCGTCTTTCCAATGGAGGCTTCGGAGAAAAATAGGGAGAGCTATTTGTGATCAGTGCTCTACCAATTGAGCTATATCTCCAAAAGCGGAGATAACAGGACTCGAACCTGCAACCAATGATGGATTTGAAGTATCTCTTCCTTCACTGCCGATGCCATAATGGAGGCTCTGGAGAAAATCTATCAGAGTAATTACGTGCTCTACCAACTGAGCTACACCCGAAGGTGGCAGGACTCGAACCTGCGACCACGTCGTCCATAACGAAGTAACTCTAATATCACTGCCAGTGCCATATGAATGAGGAGAAAAATCAAGAGGGGATGTTTCGATTTGCAGTAGAAGTAACCCTCTCGTCACTGCCTCAAGCTGTTTTAGAAAGAACGCAGACAGGACTAATCTCTTATGTTGTCTTACGTCAAGCGAAAAGTTTCAAACTTCTCACATTATTTGTCCTCGGTGTTTCTGAGCAGGAGTCTTGCAGCATCTGCCGCAAGCGTTGCTTCGCGTAGCTTCTTCCGCTCCTCAAGCTCCTTGTCCAGAGCTACGACGTTGCTGATTCCCTTTGGGTTAGGGCCACTGCCTATCTTCTGCCCCGATGCCCACACACCGGCTGGCTTGTTGGTTGGTGGGGTGTAGCTCTTCTTGTTCGCTGTGTTACCGTGATAGGTCTTGCTAGTCCCCTTGTAGGAGCCGTATCCGGCTGTTTCGTAGTACGAAGCCTCTTCGTCCTCCAGTGAGGTGCCAGCGCTTCCATAAGGAGAGGAGCCGCCATAGCCTCCGAGTGCCTTGCTTGTCCCTGCCCATGACCGAGGGGTTGGCTTGAACGAGCGAACCTTTGGCTTTGGCTCTCCCAGCGTGAACACCGAATAGGTGTTGCCCTTGAACCCGCAGTAATGGTCTGCGCCCATCGTCTCGATTAGCGAACGGGTGGTCCCGAAGCACCATGAACCGCATGGCATGCGACCTACCTCGAGCTTGGCCGTATCGTCTCGTGCTACCACGAACTGAGTGCGTGCCTTGGTCTTGTCGATGAGCATGAGGGCGTAGTATCCCTCAATTCCGTTCTCGATCCCTTTGAACCCATCTTTCTGATAGGCTCTCATCAACAGCTCACTGTCACATGAGGTGCTCTCATTCTTATAGGTGAAGGAGTCCACCATCCCATTGTGGATGAGGGCCAGCTTCCTGCGCCTGCCTACTTCAAGCATGGGGTGTGTGTTGTCCACATCCACCGCGCAGGTAGCCGTGCGTCCGTGAATGAGGAGGAAGTTGCCGTCTGGCTCTCCCTTGATGGACGCATCTCCGAAGGCCCGGCAGAACTCAGGGAACATTAACCCATCGCTCTCCGGGAAGAAAGGGATGCTGGTCTTAACCCAGCTGACCCCGCCTACGGTGTCGGTCCAAGCCGCACCGAATCCATCGTCTTCCGTGGTGGACATCTCCTCCCACGTTTCGTTGACAATGGTCTCTAGTTTCTTGGGGTTAAACCCCGTCGTTCCTGCTATTTTACACATGTGTTTCTGGTCTCTCTCTTTGTGGTTGTGGTTGTGGTTGTGATGGTGGTTCTTCATCGACGGTGAAGAGCTCTACGTCCTCTGGGGGGACCACTATTGATGCACCCACTCGTAACTGACTGCCCGTGGTCGAGGGGGCTGCGATTGCTCCATAGTACCAGCTATCGGACGTATTCGTAACCGCCATGCCCGCAGTCAGCGTGCCTGTGGGCATGTCGCTCAACGGCTCGTCCTGCTGCACAGGTGGTTCTGGAACGTCGTCCGGTTCAGATTGCTGAACTGGCTGAACTCGGCTGGCTTCTACGGCTCTTAGTCTCCTGCCCACCCGCATTTGCTCGGCACGATAGGTGGCTAGAGGTTCATCAAATATCGGCCATGCGGATGGACTTGCTGGGCTTGGATAGTCAACGACCTCGCTGTCCTTCTCTACTCCGGGACTGCCCTCGTACAGCTTTGGATTAAGCTCCTGATGGCGCTTGATCCAATACTTGAACTGGGGTTTGGGCAGCTCCAGCCTTAGCAACATGGAGAAGACATCTGTGTCTGGTCCTCGTCTAGGAGCTGGGGTTACGAGGCACTTCTGCATCAGCTTTATCCACTGAACTATCTTCACTGGCTCCAGCGTTCCGCTGTGTAACCTGATCTCAAGCGACTTGAACTTCTGGTATGCGTAGAAATTAACCGCGCAATACCGGGAGCTATATTCCTCGTAATCCGCCTCCCCAAGAACTTGATTAACGTTACTCTCCAGTCTGCAGAACTCATTCTGCCGCCTGTTGAGGGGTACCAGTTCCTGCAGTAGGATTAGCCACCGAAGCAGCCTGCGTGCTGCCGAAGCAGCTTCCGACTCATCCATGTGCCGTGCGTCCAGATGCACGTGCAGGCTACACCTCTCGGTAAGCCGAGCGCGAAGTTGCAGCATGATTTCACACATCCGAAGAACCCTCTTCTCAAGGGTCTTGTTGGTAGCTAACGCACGTAGCTCCAGATCACGGTACCCAGAGGGTGCGTGAACTGAGATGTCTGTGCCAAGCCTTGCCCAGAACGGCGTGGGGATATCTCGCCTGTTTTCGCAGACGCCAGCGAACTCCAGCTCGATGCCAATAGCCCCCGCCTTTGGGAGCTTGAAGAACTCAGGCAACAGGGGTAAGGACCTGTATCTCTCTGCGAGATCCCTTATCTGCAACGGGTCAGTGACCCGACTGCGTTCCGCCGCCATTGCTGCCTCCTCCCTGTTGTATGACCGCAGAGATATACTGTAGTATTTCCCTACATCAAACACCCGAGACGGAGCCATCCCAAACGTATTGTACAACGCCCGACTGAACTTGACACGTTCACTGGCTGTTGGGTCGCGTGCTGACGCATGCCAAATGTTTCCATCCAGCAGGCTCCTTGTCGGGTATAAGGAGTCCCTCATGCCCCATGACGCATGAGGCACCGGGATGATGTACCGATCAAGGTCCTCTATGGTGCCTCCTGTCTTCCTCAAAAGCGCACTAATGGGTCTTCCGTAGCGCCCTTCGAATTGACATAGCTCTTGCCTCCACATAGAGGTGATTGAGACCTCATGTGCAAGCGTTCTTGGTCCCGGCTTATACGGGAACGGTTTGTCTAGCATATACTTCCTTTCTAAGCAGACGCTTGAAGCCGGGGCCTTCTCCTAGCTCAATTATCTGTGTTCTTGATAGAGGGGCTATACCCTCCGTCAGTTGGTTTTCTTGATTGAAGAGAGCGTAACGCTCCTTCCAATACGTAGAACGACGAATCCCCAGCTTGCGAGAAAGGGGCTTAAACACCTCTCCCAAGTCAGGGTATTCTTTATTTGCGAAAAGACGCCATGGGAAAGGCGTCTTTTCTATAGCGAGCAGCAGCTCCACCCACTGAATTATCTTGGTCGCATTGGTGGTCGCAGAGTGCATCCGTATCTCAACGGTACCCTTGTAGTCTATCTGGTACGTGTGCACCATGTTGTACCGCTCACCCCCGAACTGCTGTCGCGCATAGTTTGCGTTTCGCCTCGAGCTCGGAATGAAGCCCTGCAGGGTGATTAGCCACACGAACAGCCGCGCTGCCATCTGCTGCGCGTCGCCAGTGGCCATCGCCCGACTGTCGAGGTGAACATGCAGCCCAGCCCCCACGTTCCTTGTCTCGTGGTTGTACCGGTTAATCACCTCACACACCGAGCGGACGTGCTTTTTCATGTACTTCTCGCACGTAAGCACCCTCACCTCATGTCCGTAACCGTGCACTGAACAGTCTTCACCCAGTCTTCCGCAGTGAGGCAGACTTCCGTCGATATCGTCGCCATCGCTTTCGTCTCCGCTGAACTCAATCTCAACGCCGATAGCTCGATGCCTTTTCGATGACCTGTTTGTCCCACCTACTGGGAACCTCCAGTTCACGTCACCCGAATGCTCTCTGGCTAGGTAAGCTATTAGGGTTTGACCGAAGCCTAACCCTTCCTTCGTGTGCTCCCTATATTTCAGGTCGTCTCGAGTGTGTGTGTGATGGCCCATATGGCCCTCTGCTGAGACCCTTCGCCTGCTTGCCATGTGGTGCCTGAACCCATTGCCGCCACGCCGATTGATTCCCTCCTTGAAGAACGGGAGCTCTTTACCTTTCTCCCAGAACTCGCGGGTGTAGTTCCGCCGAGTCTCCTTCGAGGGCATTTGTGCCGGAGGCGGGCTCTCTCTGCTTTTGACGTGCTTCAGCTCCATGCAGGCATTGTGAGACGGATTATCCGCCATCACGTCCTCCACGGGGTAAGGCAGGAGGTTTTGACTACCGTCGCTCCTTCGCCGTGCTGAGAAATGTATCATCGTACAGTCTCCAGCTTTATATACTCTATTCATTCTCTCCTTTCTTAACGTGAGACCCGGCGTCCAACACGTTGTCAGACTACGAACCGGTCCTCATCCAATGTGATTTGGGCATAAAAAAAGCCCCCGATCCCGAAGGACCGAGGGCTCCGCCCTAACTATCAAGCATGAATCAGGGCAGCACCACAGAGGTGTGGTGAAGTCTAGTCCTCATCAGTCGCCTGTTCGTGGATACGCTTCTCGCACTTGAGCAAGGCGCACATAAGATGGCCGCGAGGTTTCCTGTTGTCCAGCGACTCCAGAGCCGCATTGCGCAGCACCACGTACGAGTCATGCCACATGAAATTCATCCCGAGCATCTTCTCGTGAACCCGCTCCGTTAGGGCCTCAAGTTTAATCCCGATGTCCTTCTGATGTTTCTCAAGTGGGGCATCGGACCCGAGGTAGAGACCGATATCCTTCGCGGCCTCGACAATTTCTGCTATAACCATTTCTTTCATATTACCACCTTTCTTCTATCGTTACGATGGACGCCACCTGAATTCCCTCAGGAAGTTGGTCCGCTAAATCAGTGAACTGATACTCCTCTGGACGTGCGTCTTTCACTTTCTTAACCGCGTCCTCTACCTGTTGAGCAGCCTCTCCGGGTGTCATCCCTTCAAAGACGAAGAGAAGATCGTACTCTCTGTCGTCCAGATCACATACCCGAATGAGTGTTGTCTCTGCTTTCATGCGTACTCCTTGTGTAGGTCTTCAAAGTCCTCACGCGGACCCTGATCCCAGAGAAATGGGCAGTATTGCTCCTGCTTCAGGTACTCTGGAAGGAGAGGACCGTAGTTGATCGTGTAGATCCACGCGTTGAATGACCTGTTGTTGAACGTGATGAACTCTTCTATCCTCCTTCGATAGAACCGTGGATGTCCCTCGAGGATGTCACACCTCATGAGCGCATCTCCAATGAGCTTGTAGAGCTCGCCGTAAACCTGCTTCCCAAGCCCCTTCCGGTTGAACACCATCGGGACTCCCTCGCCTGCGTCCATCGGGAACCTGTCCACAGTATGGGCAGGCCCCAGATATTCGCACTCATCGAGCAGATAGGAGTTGCCTCCTCGCATCATCAGCGTGCCGTAAACGAATAGATATGCCATTACGACGGCAGGTCCTTGATTTCGTACCCGGACGCACGCATGAGCTCCGCAATCTCTTGTGTAGTCCCTGCGTTCCACTCCCGCCCGCTCAACAAGCCTTGGATTCGCTCCAACACCTCCTCGCGGGTGAAGACCTGCTCCACGTTGAAGTGGGTGCTCTCAACCTCAACAAAGTAAGGGCTCTGCTTCTGGTTTGTAACCAGCAGCCGACGTGCCTCGTTCTCTGCGGCTCCCATATCCGTAGCCGTCAAGAAGACGGCGTATAGCACCTTCTCCACCACATTTATCTTGTAGTTTTTGTGCATACTTTCCCTTTCTTTTTCTCTGTGTGTGTTCATCCTCCGGTTGTGTCCTCGAAAAAGTAGGAACCATCAGGAAACAGCTTCAGCTCGAACCCGCAGAACTGAATCCCCGTGATCTCACCAACCCATTGTCCATCGCCCTTGTCGTGGTAGCCCCACTGCTTGGCAAGAGCCACGTCCGACTTGAGACCGGGCTTCTCCAGCTCCTTTATGGTCTCGGTGACACACCCCCACAGCAGAGTCTCAGGAGGGCGTTCCATCTTCTTCTCGTGGTCGTTGAAGAACTTCTTGAAGTATTCGTTACGAGTCATGAGGGCTCCTCCCCTCTCTTCAACTCACGCAGCCTCCGCAACGCGCTACGGTTGCAGGAGTTCCGTGTCTTGTTCGTCATGTTGTCGTAGCCCTTCAGCTCAGCCAACAGCTCGTGGACCTCGGCCTCGGTCTTCGCCATGTTGATCCGGACCTTCAGACTATCCTTAGCTTCTGTACCCATTTTATCATTCTCCTTTTCAGTGGACCGAGAAGACGCCCCATCGTCCGCGTGATGAGCCACCAGACAATCAGCATGAATGGCTGATCCTCCAAGAAACTCCTCAGGAACTCCGAATGCATCGCCTCGGCCTGTTCTTGTGTGCCGGGGCAGCGCCTCATCTTCAGAAGCGCTCCACCCCGACTAAATAGCATTGTTTCCCATAGAATAGGTGAACTGCCCACCAACCCATGAGACACCCCTAAAAAACAAGTCGATATCCTGTATCGACCGTGTTGGGTTACCATAACGAGTTGGTGACGCGTGTGCTCCATCCACTCCGACCATTGCTGGAGGTCAGGCTCCGGAACCGGGACACCGTGCTTGGTAAGTATGTATGTTTTCATTGCTCTTGAACGTAGGACATGGACTCCATCGTCCCTCCCTACACACAAGGGAAACCCATCGAAAACAGGCACAAAAAAAGGGCCGAACCCTAAGGTCCGACCCTTTCCATGTGATATTGGTGACTAACCAAAGTCTTTCAGTGTCCCGTTATCCGCCTAATGCTGGCAATTGCCGCACTGACCGTGTTTTTCCGCCGTAGTGCTCTTATCTCCATCGGGTCCATGCTTGGCTCCTCTGGCCACTCTGTCGACCCATTGCGCTTGTTCTCATCGATCTGTACCTGCATCTCTGCGGCACGGACACTGTCATCGTAACGCGCTGGCTCTTGCCTCACGTCATCGTCGATCTCAAACGTCCACCGATCTATTTTCGTCCCATCGGGAAGCACCCTAGAGATACGATCGGTCTGGCTTGACGGGACACGCCTGCGCTTATGCCAGCACGTATCCTTTTTTCTGCTCACATTTCTGCGCTTGCGACTGGTTGGCTTCACGTCCCCGTTTAACCAACCGCTCTCCAACGACTTGTCACCACCGAATCCGGCCTTGTGCCGGTTCACGTGACCATGTGCGTTTCGTCGCCTGCGCGTCTTTCCTCTTCGATGTTTCATTGATATTCAATCCGTCCATAAAAAGAGCGCAGGACCCCGAAAAGCCCTACGCTCTTGACCGATCTAACGGTTTACGCCTCGACCTTGGACTCAGCCTTGACCGAACGACGACGGGGAGCACGCTCCCTCTTTTTCGTGATGTCCCACGTAGCGTGGGTCCGACGCAGATTCATCCGAGCACCCACCAGCACGTGCTGGTTGGCCTCCTTGACGATCAGGTCCTGCTCCGCAGCCACCTTAGCAGCCCGAACTTTCTTGACCCCATCGATATGAGCCTGCTGTTCCTTTGTCAGCCGCTCCCAGTTCAGAACGATCTTCTCCTCAACCAGTTTCCCGGTCTCTTCGTCCTTCACTACACGGACTGCCGCGCCACGCTTCGCCCACGCGTCCTCGTAGCTCGCAATCTCAATGGGTGTGGAGGGTGCCTCCAACGCCATACGCACCTTGCGCGTCTCTGCAGCCTCCTTACGGAGACTCGTTTCCTTTGCCTTCAACGCGGCAAGTTTCGCTTTCGTTGCTGTACTCATTCTCTCTGTCCTTTCTATTGGGTTATTGTAACTCAACCACCCGAATTGGTAGCTGAACAGTAGACGCCCAAGGACAGACGCCCACTGTTCAGCCACCAACGCATTGTGTTGCGCCAGTGACTAGGTCAGGTCCCATCCGAGTATAGAGCACCCGGAATTTACTAACCCGCTCCCCCACTCCTCTTGGTAGGGGGAAAACCCGCTTGCTGGACTATTAACCAGCCGATCGACCAACGCGCACTAGAGGGAACTCTATCCCTTCGACAGCGCCATTTCCACGGTCACGACAAACACCCGCTCGCCCACTCTCGCGGTCTCTCTAGGCCCCACAGACAGAGGCTCTGTAGCCACTCCGAGGACGTCGATCACGCATGGGTCCGCATTGTTTCTTAGACTGTCAGATGAAACGTGATTTACGGGGTCATCGGGTCGAATCCACCCTTGCCCGTTCAACCGCTTCAATGCGCCTTGCATAGGAACGTATCAATCGATCGGTCGCCGTTCACCTCTCCTCTTCAACAGTGAGGATCAAACAGCCCAACTTACGCGGGAAAAAACGGAGGGTTTCGCCAAAGCTTGCTCCAACCCACAAGGCCCCGTCATCCCATCGGGGAGACACCGTCAATCCAATGACCGCGCCCTAGTGCCGCAGCACCTCAACTCCTCAAGCAACGATGGAGGAACTCACATTCGATCTCCACAACCACTCAAGAGCACGCCTAGACCGGGAACAGCCTAGACCAACGTCAACCTGTTAGAGGTTAACCCAAAGCCCCAACCCATAGGACCTTGGGTAAACACCCAACACCCAAGAGGGTGACCCAACTCAGGCCACCCTCTCAATTTCAATCAATCGCGGGCATCACGCCCCGTTAACCAGTGGAAGAACTCGCGAGCCCTCTCCTCATTCGTTCCCCAATACACCTCCCTTCCACTCTCCATCACAGAGTAGACAGCCACGCCATCTATCAAACATTCGCGAATCGACACCACAGCCATCGGGTGACCAAGTGGCGCCACGTTTACCGCATCACCATCGCCGTTCATGCCGCAGCCTTTCGCTCAGCCCTACGCTCACGAGCACGCTTGTTCCGAGACAACCGCTTCGCATCGGTTGTCTTCGGCTTCAACCGCAACCCGATCACCTCCTTGGTATCGCAGACATGCCGCTTGTCCAACTTGCCCTTGCCCTCGACCGTCGACCAAAAGCTCATCGGCTCAGGAAGGAGAATCACAACCTTTGGCTTTTCACCCTTGGGTAATCCACCTTTGGACGATTGTTCCTCATCGATTGAGTTCAGGGTTTTTTCCATTCCTGACATCAACCACGTCGACTTGATTGCCGCTTCCCTGATCGATCTTTTGATCGGTCTCATTTTCTGAATCATATTTCTCATAGGTCGTTCAATATCACATGTTTCCGAGAGATTGCAGAACACAACCCCTTACACCTCTGCCCCGACCTGACAAGATAGGTCGCGCAGTGCAGGGCGCGGCCACTCCGCCGGGTGCGAGCACCCCCCCCCGGTTCCGGGGAAGGGGAGGAGGGCTTAACCTATATATGATCCCTGTCGTAAGTTGCCTGCGTAATTCGCAAAGTAAGCTAGGCTACTGGGTATTCGTAGGTATGGCGGGGGTAGAGTGACGTAACTCTGTGTATTTCAGAGGGTTCTGGGGTACGTTGTGGAGGTGAACCTTCTGGACTATCCATTGACTGGGCAATGGAGGGGAATTCTTAAGGGGGGACCAGAGTAAAAAAGTGTCAAGCATAAAGTTGCTACGTAGGCTGTGAGGCTAGGCTGGAGGCGGGAAGAAACTTTGGTCACATACATGCTTGAGTATTCATATAGGTGGCTTTGCTCGTCGTTTTTGTGTAGCTTTGATGGCCCAATAGACGGCTTCGTATGCCCGGTTGTAGATATCGATGGCCTCTGGGGAGCCCTTTGGGTGGTATTTTTGGATAACCCTTCTGGTTTCGGTCATGAAGGGGTCTACTCTTGGGTCACCGGGCCACCATGATTTAGGGGCGTCTGGGCTTATTTGGGTAAGCTTGGTGGTCTTCGTGGAGCTCATATGGGCAGTGGTGGGAGGAGGCCGTGTAGTCGGAGTCTGGCTTTTTTGACAACGGGGCCTAGTTCGGAGTCGTCTAGGATCTTGGCTTGTTCGGTGAGTGAGAGGGTACCGAGGGTGTGGTCCTCCTTGAATTCGTTCATGGAGAGGCAGTATGCGCAGATGGTGATATCTCCGGGGTCAGGGGCGTGGGCTTCCTTATCGCTCATGGAGACGTGGGCGTTATTGATTCTGCCACATGCTGGGCATGCTGGGAGTTCTTGGTTGTCGGTTTTCATTGGTTCATGCGAGGATTGCGATAATTAGAAGTAGGGCCATGGCCGCAATGACGACCGCGTAGGTAGCGTTGAGGCGTCTGTTCCTGCGTT
>Ga0164313_10000493_pt1 | contig 31887 bp, 29 predicted proteins | sample GuaBasSedimGuay4_FD_113735 | JGI IMG/M metagenome (GOLD analysis project Ga0164313, IMG submission 113735) | Subseafloor sediment microbial communities from Guaymas Basin, Gulf of California, Mexico - Guay4, Core 4569-4, 0-3 cm | ecosystem: Environmental > Aquatic > Marine > Hydrothermal vents... | reverse complement strand
CGGGATGTCCGTTTGCCCGGTGCCTTCATGAGCATCGTGCGCTCTTTTGGTGTAGCTTATAAAATCCTCGCCCCCATGAAAACGGAATGATTATTGACATTTAAGCAGGGCTGTGGAAGTTAGTACGAGTTTGAGAAAATCTATGGGGAGAGATCGTTATGAAAATCCTGTTTGCCGCACCGGAGAATGCCTGGGGCGGTTTTTTAAATCTGATCAACCTGTCCCGGGGAGGACTGGTAGTGCGCAAAGACCTGGAAGAAGCGCTGGCATCGGGACAGATAGCCGGGGCCGGGCTAGATGTATTCTGGGAGGAACCACCGGATCCAGAGGATCCGGTATTCAGCCACAACGTGATGGCCACACCTCATATTGCCGGTTCCACGGACAATGCCATGCAAGGCATCGTGGCCCAGGTGGCTGCCAACATTCGCCGGGTCGCGGAAAATAAGGAACCGCTCCATCAATTCGACCCTCAGTGATGGAAATCAGATGACAAATATTATCAAACCGGAAATAAACGTGTTGAGCCCGGACAACCGGGAACTGCTGCACCAATACTCCCTCGATATACTGTCCGAGGTGGGCTTCAGGGTCGATTTCAAAAAAGCACGGGATCTGTTTGCTGAAAAGGGCTTTCGCGTCGATGACGATCACCGTGTGTATATCCCTTCGGAGCGGGTGGAATGGGCCTGCGATAAAGCGCCGTCTGTCATCGATATTTACAACCGGTTAGGGAAATTGACTTTCCAGGTCGGGGCAGCGGAAAACAACCCTACCCGTTTTGGCGTCGGGGTCACCAATCTTTATTATCAGCGCCCTGACAATGACCGGGTGGAGCCGTTCAACCGGCAACACATGGCCCTGGCCGCCGGGCTGGGCGACAACCTGAATGAATTCGACCTGATCGCCACACCAGGCGTTCTCAAAGACCTGCCGCCTGAAACGGCAGATCTGTTCGGCACCCTCGAAATCGTCGCAAATACCGTAAAACCCATTGTGCTCCTGGTCTCCAATCATCGCTGTTTCAGCGCCGTCCTGAATATGCTGGAGCATCTTTGCGGGGAACTGACGACAAAACCATTTGTCATCCCCTATTTCAACCCGATTACGCCGTTTGTACTGAATGAAGAGACCGCCGAAAAAATGATGATCACCGCCGAGCGTGGCCTACCCATGATATTCAATAATTACGGCATGTCCGGCGCAACGGCCCCGATCACGCCCGGTGGAACCCTGGCGGTGTTGAACGCCGAACTGCTGGCAGGGCTGGTGTACGCCCAGGTACTCAAAGAGGGTACACCCATCATTCTGGGCAGCCTGCCGGCAGGGTTCGACATGCAGACCATGCAGGCGCGCTACACCCCCCATACCATGCTGTTGAATCTTGCCTGTGCGGAAATGATGGCGCATTACAAGCTGCCCCACTCGGGCACCTCGGGAAGCGGCCCCGGCTGGGGACCGGACCTTTTGGCCAGCGGTATGCACTGGATGAATCACCTGACCAGTTGCCTGGGCAAGGCCGGCCTGGCGCCTTTCTGCGGCGGAAATTTAGGCTCAGTTGCCTTTTCACCGGCTGCCGTGGTATCCGCCAATGAGATCATTGCCCAGGCACGTCAATTCCGCCAGGGATTCAGCCTGGACGACACAACGGTAGCACCCGACGATATCGCCGCCATCGGGCCGGGCGGCAATTTTCTCATGGCGGATCTGACAGTGAAACTCTGCCGGGAAATAGATTACAACAATCCCATATGGCCGGACCTTTCACTGGAGGAATGGCAGAATCGTGATATGCCAACGGTGGAAAAGCTTTTGCGGGAATACACCATTAACCTGTTGAACAATCGAACCCGTCCGACAGACCACGCCGCTTTGATTGAAAAGGGTGAAGCCTACATCAACAAATTGACATAACAATTCGATGTTAAAAGCTGAATTTGGTGCTTTTAATGGTAAAATTTTTCGACCACAATGTGACGAAGAAAATCCTTTGTGACCTTTGTGGTTCCAGTTAATCTGGGTTAGGAAGCTATGATGAAAAGAAACCTGCACGCCGGGCGCAGTCTGAACGCGGGGTTGAGCCTCAACATACTGACGGACGATGAACTGGAGGAGATCCATCTGGGGACCCTGGAGATTCTGGAAAAGACCGGGCTCTTCATCGAGGATGACCGCGCCCTGGACTGTTTTGAAAACAGTGGCGCCCGAGTGGACCGACAAACAAAAATCGTTAAAATCCCCCCCGTACTCGTGGAGGATGCCATCCGGTCCGCACCATCCAAGGTTATCCTGGCCGGGCGCGACCCCCGGCACGATATCGTGCTGGAGAGCACCCGGGTCCATTTTACGAATTTCAGCGAAGGGGTCATGATCAACGACCCCTACACCGGTGAAAACCGTGAACCCACCAAACAGGACCTGGTGCACGCCGCCCGGGTAATCGATTACCTCCCGGAGATCGATTTCTGTGAAAAAGCCATCGGTGCCCATGATGTCCCCCAGGAAACGGTGCCCCTGCACAATGCCGAAGCTTTCCTGACCAACACTACCAAACACTGTGCGTTCGGGCCCGGGAACGGATACCTGCTCAACAAAATTCTGGAGATGGCGGCAGCCATTGCCGGCGGATTCAAACAGCTCATGGACCGGCCGCTGGTCTCCTTTGCCACCTGCCCGATCAGTCCGCTGAAGCTGATTACCGACTGTTGTGAGATCATCATGGAGTCGGCAAAATCCGGGATGGCGTGCAACATTCTCTCCATGGCCATGGCCGGCGGTACGTCACCGGTAACCCTGGCGGGAACCCTGGTCACCCACAATGCCGAGATCCTCGGCGGCCTGACCCTGTCGCAGCTGACCCGGCGCGGAGCGCCGGTCATTTACGGCAGTTCCACAACAGCCATGGATTTAAAACTGGCCGAGGCCAGTGTGGGGACCCCGGAATGCGCCCTGATCAGTGGAGCCGTAGCCCGACTGGCACGATATTACGCCCTGCCCAGCTACGTGGCCGGCGGATAGGGCGACGGCAAAATATCCGACAGCCAGATGGGCCACGAAAAAACACTCACCGGACTGATACCCGCATTGGCAGGTGCCAATATGATATACGGTCTGGGGATGCTCGAAAGCGGCATCACGTTTGATTTCGCCCAACTGGTACTCGACTGTGAGTTTGCCCGCATGATCAAGCACACGGTGAACGGCATACCCGTCAACGACCAGACACTTGCCGTGGATGTCATCGGAGAAATCGGGCCATTCGGCGATTTTCTGGCCCACCCGCACACCTTCGAAGGCATGCGCAGCCAGTCAACCCCCGAGCTGATTGACCGCCGGGGGCGCGGCATGTGGGAAAGCGACGGTTCCACCGACAGCTATACGCGAGCACTTGCTAAAGTCAGAACCATCCTGGAAAATCATGAACCCGATCCGCTGCCGGAAGAAGTACTCTTGAAAATCCGTTCCATCGTAGAAGAAACCGAAGCAGAACTCAGAATTTAGGTTAGGCCTGATATCTGACGTTTTGCATTTTTATGTAAAAAATAAACCTAATCACGAAAATCCGTTTTTTCTCGGTTTATCCGGAGAATAAAGAGAGGTGGCATGGAAGACAGCATCTTAACAAGAATGGGGGATGGAGAGCGGTTGTGGCTTTCCACATCCGACATCAGAAAAGACATCGCCGAGGGTACGGAAGACGCCGCCGAGAGAGGCAAAGTGCCGGTGCTGACTGATGCGGAACAGGGCCGGCTTTATGACATCATGGCCGAACCTGCCAGAATCGTCAGCGTGCTGCCCGGCGAAGAGGTGATCGTTTCCGATGACGGATGCAGCATGAGCTTCTATTCCGGCCAGGACGGCGGCGGCGTGGGTGTCCCCATGAGCCGCATGCAGGCCGTGCTGACCTATGAACGTGCCTGCGGTGCGGATTCCACCTCTATCGGGCACAGTGACTACAGCTACAAGCCGGTCAAGCCGATTATCAATTTCGAAACCAATGACTACTACAACATTTCCATGACTACCACAGCCCCACTTTTCTACGGTGCGCAGCCTAATATGGGGCTCTACTTCCAACCGGACGGCCCTTGCCCGAATCCATCCGAACTGCTGCCCCTGGGAGAGATCAAAGCCGCCCTGGCCGCCCAGGAAAAAGCGGCCGGAATGCTCAGGGATGACCTCGTCTACGTCGGCAAGAGACTGGCGGCCATCGGCTGCGAAGGCCTCAATTTCGATACCTCGGGGTCGGCCGGTGATGCGGATTTTATGGCTGCGCTGGAAGCGGTAGCCGCCATTAAGGCCGCCGCCCCCGGCATGCCTATTCTCATGGGGGCTTCCGGCGAGTTCGTCATCGGCATGCACGGTGAGGTCGCCTTCAATGAAAAACGCCTGGCAGGGATGTACCCTCACGCGCAGGTCAAGGTCGTGGAAGATGCGGGGGCTGACATTTTCGGCCTGGCAGTGGGTACCAGCACCAACCGCACGGTGGCCTGGAACCTGGCCCGGGCCGTAACCTTTTTAAAGCAAACCACCGCGGTTGCCGACATACCCGTCCACGTCAACGTGGGCATGGGCGTGTGCGGCATCCCCATGATGGAGCAGCCGCCCATCGACAGCGTCACCCGGGTCTCCAAGGCCCTGGTCCAGCTCGGTAAAGCCGACGGGTTGTAGATTGGCGTGGGTGATCCGCTCGGCATGCACATCGCTCATATTATGGCTTCTTGCATGGGAGGTATCCGGACGGCAGGAGATCTTGTTGCCTGGATGCAGATGTCCCGAAAAATGAAGATCGATGAAGCCAAAACGTATGTGGCCGGGAAACTTAATATCGATGTCATGGACCTGACCAACGAAGAGATCATGCGGCCCCTTAGGGAGGAGTTGGGTATCGGCACGGTCACTTCCGTGGCCGGCGGCCCCAAGGGGATCCGGGCCAAAATGAAGATCGCCGAACTGCTGGATATCAATATCCCCTCGGTGGATCTTTTCAAGTCCCAGATATAAAACCAGGCCTAAAAATAGATGCCCCCGGGCAAACCCCGGGGGCATCTATTTTTTTTATGCTACTCCTTCGCTGGTATACCATCCCCTTCGGCGAACCGAGATAACTCCAGCCACAATTTGACATCGAACCGGATCTTTGTATCGGCCAGCAGAACAGCGGCATCTTCCGGAGAAACCAGGATCGTCTCGATGGTTTCGGTGCCTTCGTTGCCGGCAGCGGTTGCGCTCCCCTCACATTGGCAATACACCATGCAGAAGTTTTCATCGGTCATGCCTGCGGTTGCATTCAAGGGCGGGCTGATTTTCAGGATTTCCGTAATATCGAGACCGGTTTCCTCTTTCAGTTCACGGCAAGAAGCTGACTCGATGCTCTCCTCCTTATCGATGAGGCCTGCCGGCAGCGAATATTCAAAACCCGCTAAAGCAACCCGATACTCACGGATGATGACCATTTTTTTCTCTGTCCTGTGAAACGGCACGATCACCACGGCATCCGGCGGAATAAAATCTCCGGTAATGCATTTAGGCGTTGTTTTCCGGGAAACCACTTCCCAGGTTTTGGGCTGCCCGTTTTTGTCAACATAGGCGACTTCAAACAGATTCAGCCATTTTTTGTGGGTGATTTTCTTATAACCGGTTATCTTCATACCATTCCTCATGCCTGAATTCATCGATTTGGATTTAACCAACAACGATTAACTTTGGAATCGTATATTGAATATTGTCTGAGTCAAGCAATTTTATCGTACACCATAAACCCTTTACCTTGAACCCACAGGTAGCTTTGCTTATTGTCCACCGCGCTTAAATAGGATAGGCTGCCCCCATGATCCATCTGGCACCCGATATTGTAATCCACGAAAAAGAGCTTAACTTTGAGTTTGTGCGCTCGTCCGGGCCCGGCGGCCAGAATGTGAACAAAGTTGCCACCGCGGTGCAACTGCGGTTCGATGTCCGGACATCAGCCGGTATACCGGCCGATATTAAAAACCGGCTCATGAAGCTGGCCGGGAAACGGCTCACCGACGACGGCGTGCTGATCATTCGGGCCAGCCGGTTCCGGAAGCAGGAGCAAAACCGCCAGGATGCCAGAGAGCGTCTGGTTCAGCTTCTGAAAACCGCTGCCGTAAAACCAAAAAAACGTATTAAAACTCGGCCGACAAAAGCAGCCAAGGAGCGCAAACTTACAGCAAAAAAACAAAGGGGCCACTTAAAAAAACTGCGCCATAAGATTACCGATGGTGAATAAATGATCCTGTTTCTGCTTGTATATCTGAGTATTTACGGCGGCGTGCACGTGTACGCCTTTTTAAAACTGAAAAAGGGTCTTGAACTTGGAATCCTGGCCAATGTGCTGCTGGCGCTGTTGATGTTGCTGATGGTGGCCGCCCCCGTTGTCGTGCGTCTTTTAGAGCACAATGGAGAAGACACCCTTGCCCGGGGGCTGGCCTGGGTCGGGTTTGTCTGGATGGGGTTTATCTTTCTCTTCATTTCGGTTTCATTTTTCTTTGACATCTACAAAGCCATCCATTTCCTGGCCCGGCACCTGACCCAGGGACCCCTGGAAAATATCACGCTGTCTATCAGAACATTCTGTATTTTATCGTTTTTTCTTTCCTTTACCATTGTTATCTACGGTTACTTCGAAGCCTTGTATATCCGCACCGAACACATCACCATTGCGACCGACAAACTGCCCGAAAAGATGGATCGACTTAGAATCGCCCAGATCTCCGACGTCCACCTCGGGCTCATCGTGGGAAAATCGCGCCTAACCCGTATTCTTGAAAAAGTCAGGAGTGCCCGTCCGGACATGCTGATATCGACCGGCGATCTGGTGGATGGGCAAATGGATAGCCCGGAGATGCTGGCCGGTTTGCTGCGGGGCATTCCTACTCGATACGGGAAATTTGCCATCACCGGCAATCACGAGTTTTATGCCGGCCTCGAGCGCGCCCTCGCATTCACTGAAAAATCAGGTTTTACCGTCCTGCGGGGAGAGGGAATAACCGTTAAGGAAACGATCAACATCGCCGGTGTCGACGACCCTGCCAGGGGACCTTATCGTTCCGAACACGCTGTGTCTGAAAAAACACTGTTGGAAAACCTGCCCAAAAACAGATTCACGCTTTTGTTGAAGCATCAACCGATTGTCAGCAAGGAATCTCTCGGCCACTTTGACCTCCAGCTTTCCGGCCACACCCACAAGGGTCAGATCTTCCCCTTCAGCCTGATGACCAAACTATTCTACCGCATGCACACCGGTCTTTCAAAGCTCAGCGGCAATGCCCTACTCTATGTCAGCCGAGGTTCCGGCACCTGGGGACCGCCGATTCGTTTTCTGTCCCCGCCGGAAGTAACCGTTATTGATATCGTGGCAACCCCCGGTGAGTGATTCAATAAGAATTGGAAATTTTTAAATTTGTTCTTGATTTTTAGCTAATTGTTTATTATCTATCTTAAGTTAAGCTTGATCGCTCATGTTGTTGTTGACCAGACCGACTTCTACCCTGGCCAGTGTCTCAAAAACCTCAGTAGTACCTGATTCGTCCGGATGCCTATCTCACTTTTTCCTGTTTTCATTTAATTAACATTACAGACTTTATTTAATACAAATATTGTCCCTACTTCTCCCAATCAAATTGCCTAATACATATAGCGGTTAGCAGATAAAGAAAATTTACTGTCTCAATATTCCGTCTTTAAGACATAGGTCAGTTCTAACTGATTAAAGGGTCTAAAATGCATCGGTTATTAAAGGCAACTCTCTGCGGCATATTTATTGGCTTGTCAGGTATTTTAATCAGCCTCATGCCCGTATGCCTATCTTTGGAAGAAGGAATAGGGCTCAGTATTCTCTTCAAACTCAGGGGCCCTTTAGCTCCGCCTTCTGACGTTGTTGTCGTATCATTGAGCAGAGAATCCGCTGAACAGTTGAGCCTGCCCATAGACACTCGGAAGTGGTCGCGTTCTTTGTATGCCGACCTGGTCGATTACCTACACAGCCAAGGTGCCAGTGTTATAGTTTTTGATATGCTATTCAGCAATCCGCACGAACCGGAAGATGACTTAATTTTTACCGGATCATTAAAAAATGCAGGTAACGTGATCTTATGTGAACATCTGGAAAAAAAACTTGTGACGATTGACATTGAAACAGGGCAACCCACCGGAAGCATAAGTATTGAGCGAATCATCCCGCCGATAGAATCGCTGGCTGAAGCAGCCGTTGCCCTAGCACCCTTTCCTCTTCCGAAAATACCTGTTCGACTCAGCCGATACTGGGCATTCAAAACCGGAGCCGGAGACATCCCAACGTTACCGGTTGTGGCATTGAATGTTTTTGCATCAGATGCTTATGAAAATCTTCTGATTGTAATCAGAAAAATGGCTTCAGACCATGAATTTCAGCTGCCTGAAATAAGTCTAAATCTTGAACACAATTACATGGTAGAAAATATTATCGCTTTAAGGAATACCTTTAAAGCGAATTCTTCCTTAGCTGAAAAGGTGACCCGAAAAATCAGAAAATCGGATGTATTACCACTGGGCGCTAAAACTTTACAGGTCATGGAAGGATTGGTTGGGTTATATGATGGACTCGGAAGTCCCTACCTCAATTTCTATGGCCCGCCCGGGACAATTGAGACCATTCCTTTTCACAAATTGGCACTACTAAAGCATCAACCGGATATTGATTATAAAAGCATCAATCTGCGTGGTAAAGCCGTATTTATTGGTTTATCTGAAAATCTTCACCCCGGCCAAAAGGACGGATTTCATACCGTCTTTTCGCAATCTAATGGAATAGACATCAGTGGTGTCGAGATAGCTGCCACCGCTTTTGCTAACCTTTTAGAAGGCAGCTCCATAAAACCACTCCTATTTCCAAAGTATCACAGCATACTTTTTTTCTGGGGACTGGCCATCGGTGTTCTGTGTACTATTCTTACGCCAATGCTGGCTGCCATCACCATAACAAGCCTCGGTGTTCTATACCTCAGTTATGTAATTTATGTGTTCGAGCACTTTTCTTTATGGAGCCCAGTCGTCACCCCTTTGCTCATTCAAGCCCCCTTGTGTTTTTTTGTTTTCGTCCTCTGGAAGTTTTGGAACACTCGCAAAGCCTTTGAATGTTATCTTCCTTCTGAAGTCGTCAATCAAATCGTCCAGAATTATGGAAATATCGATTCGAGTGCTCATCTGGCTTACGCCACATGCCTGCTCACAGATGCGCAACAATACACAAAGGTTTCGGAACGCCTCGACCCGATAGATGTATCAGATTTAATCAACGAATATTTTGGAGTAATATTTGAGCATGTATGTCGCCATGGTGGACAAGTTGCCGATATTAAGGGCGATTCCATGTTATCTTATTGGGAAACACGTAAACAGGATCCCGAATCCAGAAAACATGCTTGCCTGGCCGCGCTTGAGATTTCAAAAGCTGCTAATCGACGCAAAAAGTGTTCCGGCACAGGGATCCTACCTACAAGGATAGGCCTGCATACCGGCAAACTGTGGATTGGAAACATCGGCGCCGGCAAACACTTTGAATATCGGCCGGTTGGGGATATTGTGAACACTGTGTCCCGAATAGAGAGCTTAAACCGATATCTCAAAACACGCATTCTGGTTTCCCGGGATGTTATTGAGAACCTGGAGGGTTTCCTGGTCAGGAAAATCGGAAATTTCAAGTTGGCCGGCAAATCAACCCCGGTGGCAATTTATGAATTGCTGTCACGAGCAGAAGAGTCAAACAGCCGCCTGGAAAAATTATGCTCCAGTTTTTCAGCAGGCTTGGATGCATATGCTGAAATGTACTTCGAAGATGCCCTTAAACTGTTTTGTGAAACGTCACGGCTGTACAGGAAAGACGGACCCTCATGCTTTTATATGCAGCTGTGTGAGAAGTTTAAAGAGAATCCACCGGAAGAACAATGGAATGGACTCATTCACATGGAGACAAAGTAAACCAGATATTTTTTTCATAACAACCTGTATGCCTATATTGAGGACAACCATGAAACTTCCTAAGCATCGCTTTACACTGTTGATTTTATTGTTCTGCTTTATTTTCTTGTGCGTCCCCACTGACGTTTTTACAGAGGAAATCTGTGAAGAGGTGATGGGCAAAGCCGTATCGGTGCAGGGGGAAATTCAAATCAAGAAAGAAGGAAAGGCTGAATGGCAGCCTCTCAATCAGAATGACGTGTTCTGCTCAGGCGATATGATTCGTTCACTGCCCAGAAGCCGTGCAGCCATAACATTGAAAAACGGTTCTACCATTCGGTTGGATCAGAACAGTACCATGACGTTTGAAGGGCTGACCAAGCAGAAAACATTTTTATTAAAGCTCATCGAGGGTGCCGCCCACTTCTTTTCCACTGTTCCCAGGAGTTTGAAGCTGGCCACCCCTTACGTCAACGGTGCGGTGGAGGGCACAGAGTTCCTGGTCCGTGTGGCCCCGTCACAGACGACGGTAATCGTATTCGAAGGTCGTGTGCTGGCATCCAACGACAGCGGCAGTATCAAATTGTCAGCAGGCCAGTCAGCCGTCGCTGCAGAGGGTAAGGCGCCCGTGGCCCGTACGCTGATTAGACCGAGAGACGCTGTTCGCTGGGCACTCTACTACCCGCCTGTGATCGACTACGGCCAGGCGGAACGCCTTCAAATTGCCGACTCCGAGTGGACCACCAAGATTCGGGCTTCCATGGCAGCCTACCGCAAAGGCGATATCAATCGTGCGTTTTCACATATAGAGGGACTGCCGGATAATCTTCCCGAACCGGACGTCTACACCTATCGCGCTGCCCTGCTCCTGAGTGTAGGCCAGGTGGACGATGCGCTCGTCGACATCGATCGCACCATCGCGATAGATCCATTGAACGTGGATGGCATAGCCGTCCAATCCATTATCGCGCTTGTTCAAAACGATAAGGAGAAAGCTACAAAAATAGCCGAAAAAGCCATATCGCTGTCCTCTGATTCAGCCACCGGGCATGTGGCCCATTCGTATGCCAAGCAGGCAAATTTCGATGTCCACGGCGCATTGGAGAGTATTCAAGAAGCGGTTCGCCTCGATCCAGAAAATGCACTGGCCTGGGCCCGTCTTTCAGAGTTGTGGCTGTCATCTGGGTATCTGAAAAAAGCGCTCAAGGCCGCCAAAAACGCCGTAACGCTAAATCCAGATCTTGAGAGAACACAGTCGGTACTGGGGTATGCCTACCTCACCCAGGTAAAGGTAAAAAAATCCAAAAAAGCCTTCACCAAAGCCATCGAACTGGACCAGGCAGCACCCCTGCCCCGACTCGGTTTGGGGTTGGCAATGATACGGGGTGGCGACCTCAAAGGCGGAAGAGAATCGATTGAAATCGCGACCAGCCTGGACCCCAACAACTCGTTGATCCGGAGCTACCTGGGCAAAGCCTATTTTGACGAAAAACGCGACAACAAGTCAAGCGACCAGTATGCCCTTGCTAAACAGCTGGACCCCAACGACCCCACCCCTTATTTTTACGACGCCATCCGCAAGCAAGCCGAAAACCGCCCGGTCGAGGCCCTCGCAGATCTTCAGAAATCAATAGAACTGAATGACAACCGGGCGGTGTACCGTTCACAACTATTGCTGGATGAAGACCTGGCCGCACGCAGCGCCAGCCTCGCACGGATTTACAACGATCTTGGGTTTGAACAACTGGCCCTGGTGGAAGGCTGGAAATCGGTCAATACCGATCCGGGCAGCTATTCGGCTCATCGTTTCCTGGCCGACTCCTATGCCGCCCTTCCCCGGCACGAAATCGCGCGGGTCAGCGAACTGCTCCAGTCCCAGCTCCTGCAGCCCATCAACATCAACCCGATTCAACCAGCCCTGGCAGAATCGAATCCATTTATCTACGAAGGTGCCGGTCCTGCTGAGCCCGGCTACTATGAATTCAATTCTCTATTTGTAAGAAATCGACCGGCACTTTTGGCCAGCGGCGTGTATGGAGAAAATGAGACCCTTAGCGGTGAGGCGGTCGTCTCAGGTGTCTACAACCGATTTTCTGCCAGTGTCGGCGCTTTTCATCACCAAACAGATGGTTTTAGGGAAAATAATGACCAGGAACAGGATATCTTCAATGCTTATGCCCAATGGAGTGCAACGCCTAGTACAAGTTTGCAGACTGAATATCGTTATGTTGACAAGGAAAAAGGTGATCTGCCATTGCGCTTTGATCCTGATGACTATTTTGCCGCGGAAAGAAATAAAGAAAACTCAGATTCCCTCAGACTGGGTATTCATCATGCATTCAGCCCGAAATCTAAATTCATCGTCTCCGGGATATACAAGGATGCCGAGTTCGAGTTGGCCGATCCGGATTTTGGTTTTACGTTCACAACTGAAGACTCGGGATACTCAGTGGAAGCTCAGCAGCAATACAGTGCAGGTATAGCCACCTTTATGGGCGGAGCTGGGTATTACTGGCTTGACCGCAAGCAAGTCAGCTCTTTTGACCCTTTTCCCCCAGATACCATTGAGACCGAAATAGACCACACCAACCTGTATGGCTATGCGATGATTCATTACCCCAAAGCTGTCATCTGGACCCTCGGGGCTAGTGGCGATCTTTTTCACGGTACCGTTGTGGATGAAGATCAATTCAATCCCAAACTTGGAGCGGTTTGGAAGCCTTTTTCCGGAACCACCATCCGAGGGGCGATATTCCGAACCCTGCAACGGTCTTTAATAAATAGCCAGACCATCGAGCCCACCCAGGTTGCCGGATTCAATCAGTTCTTTGATGATGCAGAGGGTGTTGATGCCGTGCGGTATGGAATTGCCGCCGACCAGCAACTGTTGCGGTCATTGTATGGGGGGCTTGAATTTTCCAAACGGGATTTGAATGTGCCTTACGAATCGTTTTCACCGCCGGATTTTATACCCGAAGTTATGACAGCAGAATGGGAGGAACAACTTACCCGCGCCTACGTCTATTGGACAGCCAAACGTTGGTTCTCCCTAAGTGCTGATTTCATATATGAGGACTTGAAAAGGGATTCAGATTTTGTCGGCGATGGACTATTTACCAAGTTGCAGACGTATAAAATTCCATTCGGAATCAACTTTCATCATCCCACTGGATTTTTTGGACGACTGAAAGCAACGCATGTATACCAGGACGGCGAGTTCGGTGATCCAGCCTTCAGCCTTGAGTCTAAAGATGATCGATTCTGGGTTGTCGATGCGGCAATCGGTTATCGGCTACCAAAGCGGTATGGACTCATAACCGTCGACGCAAAAAATATTTTGGATGAAGAGTTCAATTTTCAGGAAACGGATCCCGCCAATCCCAGGATCGTTCCGGAACGCCTGATCGCAGGTAAAATTACTATATCGTTCTAGGTTGCAATAAACTGGATTCTAAAAAGAAAGGAGGTGCTGATTAGATTCTACCATTTTGTCAAAAGAAGATTTGTACTTGTATGTATATGGCGAGACTGTTGGAAGTAACATAGATCAAAAGGAGGTAAAGAAATGACTGATAAACAAATGATGGTATTACTGACGGTAGATGGGGGGGAGGTTCAACAAGTTTATGAGGTTGTTGAACCAAAGGATAAATCGGATGAACCAGTTCAAAATTTCAAATTGAAAGTCGCAGATACTGTTAATTTAGCCGATAAGCCAGAAATTCCGTTCCAAAGAATGCCAATTGAACGCATAGATCATTTTCTGGCATTTAACAGCCCGGGGTGCCGATACGTAAAAGTAGGGGGAGTATGGAAAAGGGTTTGCACCTAATAGCGTATTGTAGCAAGATCTTCTGTTTTTACATAGCTTTCACCCCAGTCTTATTGTAAAAACTTATACTTTCAATTGAGTACATTATAGATGATACATTTACAGATGCATGTACCCAAACTGAAATAAAAATGTCTTTCATCCTGTAGGGCTGTGGCTCGAATCTGTGACAGGACACACTAACTTCCTTTCTGCAGTTGACCCGAAACCTAAGGGACGCAAGATTGCAGACGCACCATTAAGAAATGGGGACAAAAAAGCGGTGACGCCCTCCAGGGGGATAGCGGCCATGGGCAGCTTATGATTTGAGGCAAATTTTATTCAACCACAAAGGCACCCAGGAGCAAAGAAAATATCTTTGTGTCCTTTGTGTCTTTGTGGTTACCATTTGTTTTCATTTTTCGAACGCCAGCAGGCGCTCTTCGGTGATCGGGTGGGTCGAAAGGTAATTGGCCCATTTTTGCAAACCTTCCTGTTCCCCGGATTCGGATTGATCTTCGATCCGCCGCATCAGATTGGCAAAGCGTTTCAGAGGGATGGCGTGGGTGTTCATGCATTCCACAGCATACCGATCCGCCTCCCGTTCAAAATCCCTGGAATACGCCATTTCCGTGAGCAACACCGGCAGCCCTAAAAATAGTTCCGATGATCCGGTGATATCGCCGGTGATGGCCAGAATGGCAAAGCCTAAAATCGAATCCTGGATGATCCTACGCATCCCGTGCCGGTGAACCACGTGTCCGATTTCATGGGCCAGCACAGCCGACAGCTCGTCATCATGCTGTGACAGGCGCACCATTTCGTCCGTGAAAAGAATCGACCCGTCAGGCAACGCGAACGCATTGGCACCCAGACGCCCCCCCTTTCTGAATAGAATCGTCAGCCGGTAATCCGTATGTGCGGCCAACAGCGGCTGAAAATGACCCAGCAGCCGTTCGCGGGTAGCGCTGTCCAGTTCCGACGTGGATAAAACAGCTCGGTCCAGCATGGAAACCGTTTGCCGGCTGGCCACGTCCAGTACAGAAGACGGAAGCCTGCTTGCGATAATTCTGGCAGCCAGGGGTATGCCGTATTGAGCGCCCACCCAGAAAAACAACAGGAGTAATACGAGACCGACAGCAACATATTTAATGCGGCTTTCCAGGCGGTGGACCAGGTAAAGCCAGGGGGTTCGGCTGAACTTCTCCACCAATCGGTCCACCATATCATTATCATCGGTTTCCAGTTTTTCCCCACCGGGAAATTGCAGATACCGGGGTGTGTCGGCCAAACGGGAAGATATCTTGATATTGAATTGCGGCAAGGTAACCAGTCGGCTGTGGTCATCTGTCCGTTCGACATGTACGGCACCGCTGCCATATACATTGCAGACCACATCCGCCTGCACGGCGGTCCTGCCGTCATACCATTTGCCTCGAACGGAAATCACAGCCCGATGTCCATGTCAAAAAAGTCCCCGACTTCCTCACCCAAAGCACTGACCTGCTTTTCTTCACTGGCCACAAAGCTTTCAGGATCTGCATCGGCGAAAAGGGTCAGGTGGCCCAGGCGGTAGCGCAGCGTCCGAATTCTGGCCCAGGGTGAAAACAGACCCAGGGTCAGCGCCGTACCCAGGGAGTTGGTGAAGACCAGCACGAGGTATTCCATAATCTTCAATTCAGACTTGAACCGATTGTGTGACAGGCTGCTTGTATTGTATAAAAGGTTGGTGGTCTTTACCGAATAAAAAGAGAAGAGGTAGAGGTAAAGCCCGACTATAACCAGAAATATCAGCGGGGCAAATAAAAAACCGGCCCCCACCAGCAGAAGAACGCCGACAACAATCGGGATCAGGGCACCGTAAAAAAGCCGGTAATATTCCCGGGCCGAGGCCGTAAAAACAAAGCGGGTGCGCCCATAGGTACTGTTCTCAACGATAAATTTTTTCTGGCGCCAGTAAACATATGGGAAAATCGCCCCCAGGGTAAACACGGCCAGGATCGGCCACAGCATAAAAACGAAGATAGCCTCCTTCACACGACCCTTAAACCCGAACCGAATATTTCTGATGGCGCTGTTGCGGGCGTTGAACATCAGTGTTCGCACCATCACCCACGGGATGGCCGCTATAAAAATCAGGGTGAAGAGGATCTCGGCAACCGGGATGAAAATGGAAGCGGCGGAAGAAAGCACAAAAAAACCGATAACGATAAGCCGGCCCTTTAGAATCTTGACCGGGTCGGCAAGATATTCGAAAGCGGCGCCTTGCAAACGGGTATTTCCATAGATGTATTGTTTGCGCCTGACCTTGGCCCATGCGGAATAAATGCCCAGGGTGAGAATGGAAAGAATAATGTTCACGACCCAGATCTTGAAGTATTCCGTTCCCGAACCGGTGAACTCAAAAGGAATCGCTGACGGCTCCCACACGCTTTCCGGTTTGTCGGGCGGCATTCCCTGTTTTCCGGCAACGCTGTCATCTCTTTCTTTTGCCTGCCCGGGATTAAGTTCGGCAGCCTTTTCTTTGCGCGGGTCGACGTACGCATCCTGTGAACCGTCACCGCCCGGGACAGCCGTGCTCTCTGTCAGCACAATATCCATCCCCGCGCGCTTTAAAGCCATGCCCAGTCTCTTGGCGGAGGTCTCGTCGGCATTCTTCTTCAGGACAACGCGGCTGCCTTTCAGCATCGCCTCCGCCTGTTTTTCATTGATGGGAAAAGTGGCCATGAGCTTTGATTTTACGGCTGAAATTTCAAACCGCGGCAAGAGCCTGCCGCGGTAGACGACATTGTAGCGTATTTCCGGCATTTGGTTCTCCTTTTATTAGAAACAGTCAATCGATTGTATGCAAGAAATTAATGCGATAAAACATAAGCCCGTTCTGATACGTGTTGCTAATGTGGCTTGACTTTCAAATCCCGGGCAATATCTTTTAGCTGCCCGATGGTCATGATTTATTCTTAACATTAGAAACGTTCATATAATAATGGATGATTATTGTATCATAGATGCATCGGCCTTGTACAAATGAGTTACAGACTGAGGCCTGTTTCTAATGAATATATCACAATTTTCATAAATTTTCATGCTTGACGGCATACAGCAATACGTGAAAAATTTATCCGGAAAGGAGAATGTGGCATGAAGAAAATCGGAGCCCATGTCAGTGCCGGGGGCGGCGTAGAAAACGCCCCGCTCAACGCCGCCCGTATAGGCGCAAAAGCGTTTGCCCTGTTTACAAAAAATCAACGCCAGTGGAAAGCCAAACCCCTGAGCGACGAGAATATCCGTATGTTTCGTGAAAACTGTGCAGCGGCCGGCTATGGTCCCACAGACATACTACCCCACGATTCGTACCTCATCAACCTGGGGCATCCGGAAAAGGAGGGGCTTGCCAAATCACGGGCCGCGTTCCTGGATGAATGCCAACGCTGCGAACAGCTCGGCCTGGCCTATCTCAATTTTCACCCGGGAAGCCACCTTAAAAAAATATCCGTAGACGAATGCCTCAAACGCATTGCCGAGTCGATCAATATCATCCTGAATAAAACCGGTAATGTAACCGCCGTAATTGAAAACACGGCCGGCCAGGGCAGCAATGTGGGCTATCGCTTCGAACACCTTGCCGCCATCATCGATCAGGTGGAAGATAAAAACCGGGTGGGCGTGTGCCTCGACACCTGCCATACCTTTACCGCCGGCTACGACCTCAAAACCGAACAGGGTTACCGGGCGACCTTTGCCGCCTTCGAGAATATCGTCGGGTTCAGGTATTTGAAAGGCATGCACCTCAACGACTCGAAAAAGGAGTATGCCAGCCGTGTCGACCGGCATGAGAGTCTCGGCAGAGGGACTCTCGGCATGGATACCTTCGGTTTTTTGATGAAGGACCCCCGCCTTGAGGACATCCCCCTGATTCTCGAAACCCCGGACGATACCCTTTGGGCGCAGGAAATAGGGATGCTTTACGGGATGACAGGAGAAACAGCATAATCTAAAAATATAATATCATCATCCCAACCCGGATAACCGGAATTGAATCTCCAACAATCAATATCAAACGCCCAATCATCAAGTTCCGTTTCCTTGGAATTTCTGAAAAACACCTTGATACCATGTTGATTATCTTGGGCACATATTTTATATAAACCCCATGGTTGCATAAACTACGCGGGGATTAAATGACCGAACAACCCAAAGAGATCATCATAAAAAAAGAGGATGCCGTATTTCGCATGGACGCCAACGGCCGTTGGCACAACCGGCACGGACGCTTTCAGCACAAGAAAGTGATCGACTATTTCCACGCCTGTATTAAAAAAGATCGGCACGGGTTCTACCTCTCCCAGCAAAAAGACAACTGCATCGAAAAAGTGTACTTCCCCTATGAAGAGACCGCTTTTTTTGTATTTGATGTGATTATGGACGATGAAATCATCCTCATCCTGAATACAAAAGAACGTCTGAATTTGACGCCGGATGAGCTGTGCATAAACAATGACAGCCTGTACATACTTCACGGGGAGGATCTCATAAAGTTTTCAGACCGCAGCATGATGAAAATCGCAGCCTGCATTGAAGACAAGGATGGCGGCTATTATTTTGTACACCACGAAAAAAGATATGCCATAAAAACAGCGCCATAGTTTGCTATTGTTGCAACTTTAGGGTTTACAGACGGCACAACCTGATTATGTTCATTGGAAACAGCCCCGGAGAAAAAATATGTTGGATATTGTTAAACGGTTTTTCGGCAAACCCGGCCCGAAAGGACCCGATGCCACAGACGGAACACAGGCGCATGACATTCGCGTAGCCACCTGTGCGCTGCTGGTGGAGCTCGCCCGCATCGATGAAAAATTTACACAGGCGGAAATGCATGCCATCCTGTCCATTCTGAAAAAAAAATACGGCCTGGCCGGGGAACACGCCGACGCCCTGATCGCGGAAGCGGAAAAAGAGCTGGAAGACAGTGTCGACCTGTGGCAGTTCGCCAACCTGATAAACCAGAATTATTCCAATGCAGAAAAAATCGAGATCATCGAAACCCTGTGGCACGTCGTATATGTGGACGGGAAGATGGACCAGTACGAGCACTACCTGATGAGCAAGCTTAAAAACCTGCTGCGCCTTTCCCACGATCAGCTGATAAAAGCCAAGCTGAAGGTGCTTGACGCAAACCGATCCGCTGAACAGTAACAATTCAAATCAACAAATTACTTCCGCCGGACCGGGGCCGCCTTGAGCCGCCTCACCGTGTCGCCCATCATCGATACAAGATCCGGGTTCTCCAGGTTCTCCTCGATAATTTTTTCAAACGCACTGCCTATCACAACGCCATCAGCGACTGCAGCAATAGCAGCGACATCGGCAGGGGTGGAAATGCCGAACCCGACACAGACCGGAAGGCTGGAAACCGACTTCAGGACGGCCGTATTGGCTGAATCTTTCTCTGTCGGGACAATTGACGAATCTGCATATGGTTTGTTTCCTTTGATAACACCTGCTAAAATATGACTGAACGCCGACCCCCGATGTAGGCCAGGGCTTTAGCCCTGAGAAAAAGGGCCATGCGCGTTTTGCCCATGACCCTTCTTACAAAAAAAGCCGCATTCCCTAAAAGTACGAAGTGAAGTTATTTGTATATCATTTTTACCAGTGCATCGAGTGCTAATTGATAACCATGGGGCCCGAGTCCGACAATTTTTCCGGTGACAACATCGGACATAAGGGATACATGCCGGAAGGGTTCCCGTTTGTAGACATTGGAAATATGAACTTCTATCACCGGGATATCCAGCAGCAACAGGGCATCTTTTATGGCCACACTGGTGTGGGTGTAGGCTGCCGGGTTGATGATCATACCACTGCATACGCCGGCTGCCTCCTGAATTTTATCAACCAACGCCCCTTCGTGGTTGGACTGGAATGTTTCCACCTGTAAGCCCTGTTCAGAAGCCTGCCGTTCCAGCATGCCGTTGATCTCATTCAGGGTGGTGGTGCCGTAAATACCGGGCTCTCGTTTTCCCAGCATGTTCAGATTCGGGCCATGGATAATTACTATTTTTTTTTGCTCAGGCATGCCTTCCCTCCACGCTTTCTCTCAGTTTACTTTCGACACGGTTGACGGCCTCGATCATTTCCGCCCTGTGCTTGCGGGCATACGGGTTGTAGTGATGCATGTCCACAAACAACTGCCAGGTATCGTTCTCCACCACTTCCAGCACGTGCAGCAGGCGCTTATACCCTTCGGTATCGATCCCCAGAGGCTGCGCCCCGAATTCCGACAGAGACCTTCCGATGAAATGGGTCATGGCCAGGCTGATGGAAATCTGGCGGTCGTGTTCATCCGGAGTGGCCTCGATGGTGTGCAGCCCGGTGCTGTCCAGGTAGGACCTGATCTTCAGATAACGGTCTTCTTCTATCCGCTCCGGGCACAGTACGATCTTGTGCCCCTCGAGTGAGTCGGCGGCACTGTCCGGTCCGAACATGGGATGTGTCGCCAGGATGGAAATGCCTTCGGGCAGCAGCTTTTGCATCAGGGCAACCGGGTAGGTTTTTACCGAGCAGACGTCTATCACCAGTGCATCCTCCCTGAGCAGCGGCCGGATCTTCTTCAGTGTTTGCCCGAAGACGGATATGGGTACCGGAAGAATGACGATATCCTCTTCACAGACCTGTTCAAGCGTTGCGGCTGCGGCACCTGTTTTGGCGATTCTCGATGCCTTGCCGCCACTGTCGAAAACGGTCACCTCAAAATCGCGGGCCAGATACCGGGACATCAAACGCCCGAAACGGCCGAACCCGAGGATACCAATCATATTACCTCCGCTATCCGCTCAAACCCTGCAATCAACGCCACTTCGGGTACGGCATAGGAAATCCGTATGTGATTTTGCATGCCGAATGCCTCGCCGGGGACCACTGCCACACCGGCATCTTGAAGCAACATGGTGGCCAGATCCTTGGCAGACCCATTGTTTTCCAAAAGCCCGGATACGTCCGGAAACAGGTAGAAGGCGCCGTGGGGTTTGATACATTTAAACATTTTCCGGGCGTACTGGTAAGCGGTATCCCGCTTGTACTGCAGGTCCAGCCGCCACTGCTCTACAATAGACGATTCCAGATCGAGTGCCGCCAGGGCACCCTCCTGGGCGAACGTACACACATTGCCGGTCAGGTGGCTTTGGAGCTTCGACATTGCCTGAATGACTGCGGTCGGGGCAGCGACATACCCGACCCGGAAACCGGTCATACTGCAGCTCTTGGAAAAACTCCTGACGATCACGCAGCGCTCGCGGACATCTTCAATCAAAAAGGGACTCGTACAGGTCCGCCCGTCATAGGTGAAAAACGCATAAGCCTCGTCCGACACGATACACAGATCATGTTTTATGGCCAGCTCGGCAATTTTTTCGATGTCTTGCCTGGGGTATATGGCACCGGTCGGATTGTTGGGATTGTTGATCAGGATAATCCTGGTCCTATCGGTAATGGCGTTGGCGATGCCTTCACAGTCGAGCTGATGCCCGATGGTGTCCACGAACACGGGGCTCGCCCCGGCAAGCCGGACCTGTTCTGAAAAACTTACCCAGTACGGGCTCGGAATGATGACCTGGTCGCCCGGTCCGCACAGCGTCTGAAATATCGAATAGAGGCACTGTTTAGAACCGTTGGACAGCAGAATGTTGCCTTCGTCATAGCCGGCAAACCGCTCCGCAAGCCTGGACCTGAGTTCGGCATTGCCCTGAACCGGTCCGTAGCGGGTCTTCCCGTTTTCAAGCGCCTGCCGGGTGGCATCGATAATGCCGGCGGGTGTCGGGTATTCCGGCTCCCCCACGGCGAAGTTGATGACCTCGCGGCCTTTCTGTTTCAGCTTCTGCACCAATGCGGTTAACTGAACGGTCTTGCTTTCCTGTATCTGATTTATCCGCTCAGCGAATTGCATCTTGAGCCGTCTCCCTCATTTTCTGCAGCAGCAGCATGTCCCCCAGAACAAGGGCCGTCATTCCTTCGACAATGGGTACTGCACGGGGTAGTACACAGGAATCGTGACGTCCCTTTGCCTTTAGAACGGTTGTCTTTCCGTCAAAACCGACCGTATGTTGTTCCAGGCCTATGGTAGCCACGGGCTTGAAGGCCACCCTGAAAACAACCGGTTCCCCGTTGGTGATACCGCCCTGTACACCGCCGCTGTTATTAGTTTCCGTCCCCAGGCGATCACCTTTACGAATAAAGGGATCGTTGTGCTCGGAACCGCGCATACGGGTTCCCCCGAATCCCGAACCGATTTCAAAACCTTTGGTTGCCGGAATGGAAAGCATGGCATGGGCAAGCAGGGCCTCCATCTTGTCAAAAACAGGCTCCCCCAGGCCGGCCGGAATATTCCGGCAGACACAGGTAATAATGCCGCCCAGGGAGTTGCCCTGATCCTTGGCCTCCAGAATCATGCCGGCCATGGCATCTGCCGTTTCTGCGTGGGGGCAGCGGACCGGATGGCGATCCACATCGGCCCGGCTGACCTGTGTCCAGTCAAACGCCGGCACATCCAATGGTCCCACCGAACTGACCCAGGCCACGATGTCCATGCCCGCAATATGCCGGATCATTTTCTCCGCCACGGCTCCGGCAGCCACACGCGCAATGGTTTCCCTTGCACTGGCCCGGCCGCCGCCACTCGATGATCGGGTACCGTATTTGACCTGATACGTGTAGTCGGCATGCGATGGCCGGGGTACTTCCCTGAGACTCTGGTAGTCTCCGGGCCTTTGATCCTTGTTGGCCACGAAAAGCGCAATGGGTATCCCCAGGGTCCTGCCGTGTTCGACACCCGATAAAATCGTCACCCTGTCCGCTTCGCCCCGGTCCGTGGTCAGGCTGCTCTGGCCCGGCCGGCGGCGGTCCAACTGGGCCTGAATATCATCCGCCTTAAGAGATATGCCGGCAGGATAGCCGTCGACCACAACCCCGATGCCCTTGCCGTGTGATTCACCAAAGGTGGTTACCTTTAATATTTGTCCGAAAGAACTCGACATGTATTTTGCTCCTGTGTACCGTAAAATTCTTGTTGCATACTTTGTTGTGCGCAATCGAGCATGAAAATTTATCAGACTCGATGTAAAAAATTCTAAATCCTAACGTTCCAAACTCTAAACAAAAACACGAAGGGTTCACGTAAAACGGTTTATTCATTTGGTATTGGGTCATTCGAAATTGTTTAGTATTTGGAATTTTCGATATTCGGATTTCCGGTTTATCCGGGTCGGGTTATAGTCCGAATACTTTTTTCCTGACAATTTCCGCTATTTCTATGATGGTCTGACCGTCCGTGTCGATGGAAAAATCCATGGCTTTTTCATAACAGGGCATCCTGGCATTCATCACCGCGGTGATTTCCGCATAGAGACCCTTTGAGGTCAAAGGGGGGCGCAGGACATCCGTATCGTCATCCAGAGCCATGCGCTGTTTCACCGTCTCGGGCTTTACCTTCAGCCACACCACCGGACCGCTATGCTGCATGGCCGACACGTTGGCCGGATCCAGGACCGCCCCGCCACCTGTGGCAATCACGGTGCTGTCCTGTGCGCAGACCTCCTGTATTACCGCCTGTTCCAACCCGCGAAAACCGTCCCATCCATCATTCCGCACGATTTCACTGACAGAACGGCCGTGCTTCTCCACCAGCAATTCATCCGTGCCCACAAAAGATAAACCCATTTTTTGTGCGAGGATTTTTCCCACCGATGTTTTTCCCGAACACCGGTAGCCGATCAGGATGACGTTCATAATGGATCCCTTAGTAGTCCTGTTGAAAAATACTGCTACACATGTTGAGATTAAGAGCTTTTACCGCCCGCTTCGCTCAAGGCGCAAAGTTCGCCAAGGGATTATTATTGTCAGTCCCGGACAGACGAACTGATAAAACAATCGATTTTAAGAATGCCGATAGCCATAAAGTTCTGAAAAAACTCCCCAGAAATCGGGAAACGATTTTTCCACACAGCGTTCATCCCGAATGACGACACCCGGAACCATAAGACCTGCCACGGCAAAACTCATGGCAATACGGTGATCGTCGTACGTGTCTACCGCAGCCCCGTGCGGACGACCGCCCTCCACCACCAGGCCGTCATCCGTGCAGACGGCCGATATGCCCATTCGGATCAGTCCGTCGGCCACGGTCGCCAGGCGATCGCTCTCCTTGACCCTGAGGTGGGCCACGTTCCTGATCCACGTTGTCCCGTGGGCAAATGCGGATACCACGGCAAGCGTTGGCACCATGTCCGGAATATCCGACATATCCGCATCGATGGCCGTTAACCTGCCCCCGGTCAACCGAATACCGTCGTTCTCCTGAATGCATCGGCACCCCATGGATTCAAGCAGTGATATCAATCGGATGTCTCCCTGCAGGGTATCCGGGGAGGTTCCCAGGACTTTGACCCCGGTTCCGGTAATGGCGGCTGCCGCCCAGAAATATCCGGCCTGGGAACAGTCCGACTCCACGGTATATTTTCCGGGACGGTAAGCCTGTCCGCCCTCAACCCTGAAATAGTGGTGACCGGACCGTTCCACCTGAATTCCGAACCGCTCCATCACCTGGATGGTCATGTCGATATAGGGTTTGGAAACCGGCCCTTCCGTCACCGTTATCTCGATGCCCTGGCGTGTACAGGGCGCAATCAACAGCATCGCCGATAAATACTGACTGCTGCTTCCGCAGCGCAGTCGCATGCTGCCGCCTTCAACCATGCCCCCGGTCACTTCAACCGGAGGGCATCCGTTATTGTGTACTGATTTCGCAGGCACACCGATCTGACCAAGTCCATCGATCAGGTCGTCCAGGGGCCGCGCCTGCATACGCTCCGTTCCGGTCAGCACATACGTCCCGTTTCCCAGGGCGGCCAACGCGGTCAACAGGCGCATGGATGTTCCCGAGTTGCCCAGAAAAATCGGCACATCGCTGGCATCGAAACGACCGCTTTTCCCTTTGAGCACCAACGGTTCACCGCTTTCGACAACCTGCACCCCGAACTGTTTCAGGGCCTGGATCGTGAATCGCGTGTCATCACTCTGCAGGCAGTTGTCGATGGTGCAGTCACCGCTGGAAAGCGCAGAAGCTATTAGAATCCGGTGAGAAAAGCTTTTGGACCCGGGAACGCTCACCGCGCACGATTTAATAGGTTGTGTTTTTATTTCGATGCTGCTCAAAGTGAATGTTCCCAACCCGGCAGAGCCGGAATCGAATGTCCAATAATCAATATCCAATGCCCAATTGCCAAGTCGCAACAGGGCTGAAGCCCTGGACTACATTGGCAACATGCCGATTACGCAGGCATTATTTGGGTCGACAAAGCACACCGTCGTGTAGTGCAGGGATTTGTCCCTGCTGAACCGGATGCCGAATTCCGGGTGCGTTATGCAGTTTACCTTCACTTGGACATTGATAATTCGTTATTGGATATATCAAGGTTATTCGCCCTTTTTTGGATTTTGGTTAGCGTCAAGCACCACCCCCAGTTGCTCAACTACCGCCTCGCGCATGACCTCCACCGGCGCCTTCAGGCCAGTCCATAGCTCGAACTGGCGGGCCCCCTGGAGTACAAACATGGTCAGTCCGTCTACGGTCTTGCAGCCGGCTGCCCGGGCCTGCTTTAAAAATTCCGTTTCCAATGGTGTATAAACGATGTCCATCACCAGCATCCCGCGGCGAAAGACCCGGGCCGGAACCGGCAGGACACCCGTGTGGGGGTGCATGCCTACCGGTGTCGTGTTAATGATGATATCATCGTCGATCCTGTCCGCTTTTTCGAGCGGCAGAAATGCCGCTGAAAGGTCCCCCGCCAATTGCCGGCCGCCTTCAGCCGACCGGTTGACGATGGTCACCTTTCCCCCGGCCTCCACGATGCCCCAGGCGATAGCCCGGGCAGCACCGCCCGCTCCGAGGATGGCAACGTCCCGGCCCTCGATGTCCGTGTGCTGAGAAAGGGCGCTTACAGCACCGAAACAGTCCGTGTTGTAGCCGGTGAGGCTCCCGTCCGCGTTCACGATGGTATTGACCGCCCCTATCCGTCTTGCCAGCGGATCAAGTTTGTCGAGAAATTCCATCCCCGCTACCTTGTGCGGGATCGTGACGCTGATCCCTTTCATGCCCAGCGTTCTTACGGCCGAAACAGCCGGCGCGATCTGCCTGATTCGAAACGGAAGATACACGCCATTGTATCCCGTAAAAGCAAAAGCCCGGTTGTGCATGGCCGGGCTCAGACTGTGTGCGACAGGGTCTCCAAATACGCCGAACAGTTCGGTTGCCTTGTCGGCGCATATGTCATCGATATTTTCCGATAATTTATCCAATTTGATATAACCCGTCCCGAAAAACTAAAATTACCGATATCAAAATTTCCAAATCCTTATGCTTATTAAAATGTATTGGAATTCAGGTATATTTCAAACCATATACCAAATCCTGAGGGCCTAATCCAACCCTCTAACTATCTCCTCGATCTCACTGAAGGTGACATCCTGAACCGTGGCTCTGCCCAGCCCGTTGGTCAACACGAATTTAATGCTGCCTCCCTGCCTTTTTTTATCCTTCAGCATGGCATCCAGCACGGCGTCTTTGTCCACTGCGATGCGCACAGGCAGCCGCAGCTTTTCCAGCAGGGCAACGATTCTAGCTTCATCCTCCCGGCGCAACAGTCCTCTTTCCACCGAAAGGGCTGCGGCAATTACCATGCCGAGGCTTACCGCCTCTCCATGACGCAGGCCTGCGGTCTTTTCGATGGCATGGCCGAAGGTGTGGCCGAAATTGAGTATGCGCCGCTCACCCTTTTCCTTTTCATCACGCTCCACGACACCGGCTTTGATGGTTACGGAGTCATAAACCAGGCTTTCGATAACAGACCCCTCCAGGGCCAGCGCTTTGCTGCTGTTTTGCTCGAGAAATACAAACATGCCGACATCGGCAATGATGGCGTGCTTGACGATCTCGGCAAACCCGCAGGAGACCTCTTCCCCTGGAAGTGTCGCAAGAAGGGCGATGTCGCAGATGACAAACCGGGGCTGGCTGAAAACGCCCACCATGTTTTTGTAGCCGCCGAAATTCACACCGGTTTTCCCCCCGACACTGGCATCCACCTGGGCCAGGAGCGTCGTGGACACATACCCGAAGTCCACGCCCCTGAGATAGACGGAAGCCGCAAACCCTGCGATGTCACAGACGATGCCTCCGCCCACCCCGACGATGAAGACCGACCGATCCGCTTCCATCTCTATCAGCTGCTCGAAAATATGATCCAGGGTGACCAGGGTTTTTGCTTGTTCACCGGTCCCGATGGCGATCACGTCAGCGTGCGGAAATCTTTTCCCGTACAGGTCCCGGACGATGCTGTCGGTGATGATTACCACACGCCTGTCCGCGGGAATATAATCCGCCAGCCTGTCCAGCGATTCGCCGACGTGAATTTCCGACCGGCTCTCGCGCCCCTGTATGCTGAGTGTTTTCACCAGAGCGGCTCCTGAATTTTATCCAAACTTTTCGTGCCGGCCGAGCCGCCATAGGCAATCATGTTGTGCCGCTGGCGCCCCAGCTTTTCATGGGCGTAGTGAATCAGCGTCTCCGTCGTTTCCCATGAAATACACTCATCGGTGATAGACACACCATATTCCAATTGGGATAGATCTTTTGAAAATTTCTGGTTGCCTTCGTGCAGATGGCTTTCCAGCATCAATCCGATAATGGCGTCATTGCCGTGGATATACTGCTCGACGGTATTCTTCCAGACAATGGCCTGGCCCTGAAATTTCTTTTTTGAATTGGCATGGGAACAATCCACCATGAGCCCTTCCGGCAGATTTTTACCGGCCAGTTCCAGGCGCGCTTCTTCGATGCTCAAGGCGTCGTAATTGGGACGCCGGCCGCCCCTGAGAACGACGTGTCCCGTGTTATTGCCATTCGTATTGACAATACAGGTCTGACCGTCCTGGTCAATTCCCAGAAAGCTCTGGGGTGCCCTGGCGGCGACCATGGCGTTGATGGCCGTGCTGAGATTTCCATCCGTTGCGTTTTTAAACCCCACGGCCATGGACAACCCGCTGGCCATTTCACGATGGGTTTGTGATTCGGTGGTCCGTGCACCGATAGCGGCCCAACTCACCAGATCGTCTACGTACTGCGGTGTGATCGTTTCCAGCAGTTCGGTGGCTGCCGGCATTCCCATTTCATTGATCTTCAGCAGGAGCTTGCGCGCTCTGCGCAGCCCGGTCTGGATGTCGCAGCTTCCATCCATATGGGGGTCATTGATCAGGCCTTTCCACCCCACGGACGTGCGCGGCTTTTCAAAATATACGCGCATGACCACATGCAGAGTCTTTTCAACTTCTTTACCCAGCACATTCAAACGCTCAGCGTATTCCAGGGCGGAGTTCTCGTCGTGAATCGAACAAGGTCCCACAATCACGAGCAGACGTTTGTCCTCTCCCTTGAGAATGCCTTCGATCCCTTCACGGCCCTTTACGACCGTGTTGCTCGCGGCCGCCGTCATCGGCAGTTCGGCTTTCATCGCCCTGGGTGCCACAAGCGGTACGTACCCTCCAATTCTTAAATCGGTAATCTGCTGCATTCTCCGTTTTCCTTTCATTCATTCTTTGTTGGACGCGGTCGAGCATAAAAATTTTCGAAATCCACGATAGAAACAAAAAGGGCCACAAGGTCTCCCCCGCGGCCTGCAATAAAAAAGCCGCGGGTTCGATCTGCCCGCGGCTTTTTGCGCTCTATGCTTTTTCGTGAGTCTCAGCGCACCCCAGGCAGACCGGTACCGTAATAAAACCAGAAATAATACGTATAGCTGCCTGAGTAGATTTTTTTCACTGAGAATCCTCTTTCAATACAATTTTCTGCCGATCTACAGCAAACAACCGCCCATGTCAAGGCTTTTTCCTCCGAAGGTGGTTCTTTGACCGCGGTAATTGCCAGGCAGGTTCCTTGAAGCCATTCAATTTCCATCAATCCCTTTTTGCTCATTCAAGATTAGCGGACCCAAAGTTACAGCTGTGACTCGATGGGCAGCAGGCTCATGAAACCGATTCCAAACCGTCGCCAAAAACCGGTGTACTGTGTCAAGAAAGCAGTGCCTTATTTTCCTGGAACAAAATAGGGTGAGGAAATTATTAACTCTTCCTGGACACCCTCAAAGTAGGGCGCGAGCATTGGAGACAAGTGGTATATGGATAAAATCACCCAATCGTCAATCTCCGAACTTCATGGTACCGGTATCATATTTTAAATCGAGATACAGATTGCCCTGTTGCAGAAAATAGATGCGGGCCGCATTCAGGTTTTTGATAAACGTCTGTTCCAATGAATCCGGCGGGCACATGGCGCGGGTAGTATGGGCCAACTCGATGATAATATTTTTTCCATCTACTGAATAACGCCCACCTCCCCGATTGCAGTCGGCCCGCAGATGGATTTTACCGTCAGGGCCGAAGGTGACAGTATAGCGGTCAGGATCGTCGGGAACCACCTCTGTATCATTGTTGTAAAGGGTTTGCTGCCATTTCCACTCAATGCGGATTATCTCCGAGGCTTCGGGTGCACCGCCGGCAACAGCTGACGACGTAAGCAAGAAGACAATCATCGCTGTCAGCAATATCATTTTGGGAGCGGTATGCGTAATGTGGACCGTTATTTTTATGCTCATTAAAACCTTCCCTCAAGTTTCCTGGTATAATATAGGCGTTGTGTGGATAGATATCATTCAAAATCGACTGCATCGATGCATTGCACATAGGGGAGTTTGGCCAGCGAAGTGTGTGCATATCAACAACGTTGACTCACCTATAGCCGCATGGGGTGCAGGAAGAACCATTGCCACCAGGATGACCAATATCACCGCCATATGTCTGGTGTATCTATCCAATTTGCCCCCTAATCATATACGTTCATGGCCCCTGCCAGCATAAAATGCCGTTCTGTTATCCTTCTTCACCACCGATGAACCGATAGATTAACGCCCCCAACACAGCCCCGATTATCGGAGCCACCCAGAAAAGCCACAACTGTGTGATCGCCCAATCACCGACAAACAAGGCAACCCCGGTGCTGCGAGCAGGATTGACGGACGTGTTGGAAACCGGAATACTTATCAGGTGGATCAAGGTAAGGCAAAGGCCGATGGCGATGGGTGCCAATCCCTGTGGCGCTCGTTTATCCGTCGCACCGAGAATGACCATTATGAATATCATCGTCATGACAATCTCGGTGACCAGGACGGCCAACAAAGAATAACCGCCTGGAGAGTGTTCACCATAGCCATTGGATGCAAACCCCGCCGAAACGTCAAATCCTGCCTTACCACTGGCGATAATGTATAATATCCCGCCTGCAACGATGGCACCCAATAGCTGAGCAATGATATAGGGCAGCAAATCTTTTGCCTGGAAACGGCCGCCTGCCCATAAGCCTATGGAAACCGCGGGATTGAGATGGCACCCGGAAATATGACCAATGGCAACCGCCATGGTCAGCACGGTCAAGCCAAAGGCCAGGGAAACACCAAGCAGGCCGATGCCCACATCAGGAAAAGCGGCAGCAAGAACAGCACTCCCGCACCCGCCCAAAACAAGCCAAAAAGTCCCTAAAAATTCCGCACTGTATTTTTTCATGAGCTACTCCTCCTTGCTATATCCGTTGAAATATTCATGCCCTGACGAGCACACCGAGGCGTGAAACAACCACTGCTTCAAATGAGTTTTTGATCCTTTACATATCAAACGACAAACCGCAGAAAAAATAGAGGTCATCCTGTTCGGGTACGTCGCCGTCCGAATCAGCCTGGGGATCCTGGATGCGGTCCCATACAAGCGATAAATCCAGATCGAGCATGCCGGTCAGTTCGATCTCGAAAGCCGCCGAAGCGTTATGCGAGTAGGTCCCGGACTTCTCGTCGACCACACTGAAGTTGTATTTCAAGATGAAGTCGATTTGCTTGGTGATATCGGTGTCATATTCGGTTGAAAAAATGAACGCCGGGGTTGAAACAGTGTCATCTTCTCCGGGTTCCACCGAAACATACCGGGTGCCCTGGTAGGCTATCCCTGGAGAAACCAGCCATTCGGTTTTGGGCGTGTCGATGATGGTATAGCCCAGGCCGGCACCGATGGTTCCACGGTGTTCAATGTTAGCGAAGGTGTCTCGAAAATACTCCACCATCACCGGCCGCCAGAAAAAACGGCGGGTGCTGAAAATATCATAGTAACTGCCAGCCCTCTGGCTGTTGCCGGTCACCACCCCGTAGGTCGTTGAGTAAATTCCACGGTAGTCGATGTAGAACCGGGACAGGGCGGTGCGTCGTTTGGCATCCGCGGAACTGCTGTAATTGACCTGATCGGTATTGCCCTTCATAACATCCAGGCTCAGCGTTATCTTGGCAGACCAGTAATCCAGCTCGCTTTCTGTTCCGGAAGCTATGGAAACCAGGCTGCTGCGGTCGAATTCCATGGTCTTCTCTCCGGTATCCACGAAAACTTTGTCGCCCAAGATACGCAGGTTCCCAACAACCGTTTTAGCTTCACCATAAACATCAAGCACATTTTTATTTTTGGATTCGGGGTCTTCTATACGCACACTCTGAGATTGATGGCAAATAACCTGATGGACGTCTGCCCAGTCGAATTCAAGCAGGTCCAGTTCGTCACTATCGAACTCCAGGGTGTCGTTGTAGAGCACCTTGAGATCACCCTTGAGCCATTCGCCATTGGTCAACTGAATCCAGTCGAATCCTTCCGGAGGACTCCCCTCCGGTGCCCAGGCCGGCATCCCGCCATCTGCACTGACACTTGCCGGCATGGCCATCGCCACAGCGCTCATAACGCACAAAACGACTGCAAGATGCATCATGTTTTTCAGTCCGGTTGGATTTCTCATTTCATTCTCTCCTATTGCTTACCTTTTCCATGGCTATTTCTATTCTAAACCACCCGCACCCTTTAATTACGAGCCATATGCTTTACACCGTAGCCGGACTGCTCTCACCCTCGTGATATACATGCACATCACGCTGTGGAAAGGGTATGGAGACACCCTCCTTATCGAAGCGCAGTTTAACGTCACGGGT
>Ga0164313_10000492_pt1 | contig 31913 bp, 30 predicted proteins | sample GuaBasSedimGuay4_FD_113735 | JGI IMG/M metagenome (GOLD analysis project Ga0164313, IMG submission 113735) | Subseafloor sediment microbial communities from Guaymas Basin, Gulf of California, Mexico - Guay4, Core 4569-4, 0-3 cm | ecosystem: Environmental > Aquatic > Marine > Hydrothermal vents... | reverse complement strand
GGGCGGGGAATGTCAAGGTGGGGAAAAGTTTGACATGATGGTCCCGAATGCTATATTTCCCGCTCATACGAATCGGGTGGGGCCATAGCTCAGCTGGGAGAGCGCGTGACTGGCAGTCACGAGGTCAGGGGTTCGATCCCCCTTGGCTCCACCAACTATTTCCGTCCCCAATCTGGAGGCGGAATTTTTTATTTTGTTCTGGCTCTTGGAGTTGCTCTCTCTGCGGCCCATCCCGCCACTCCCCTTATCCAATTATCCAAACTGCCAGCTGAATATTTCATTATTACGGCGAATGTTCCATAATCCCGCGTAGCAAATCACCCCCAAAATCTCACCTTGTCTACAACCCCGTTTAATGCTGGAATGACCCCATGACCCAAACACCCAAAGAACAAGCAAAACCCCCTCGTTCCGGAAATTTCCTGAACCTCCTGCGCACCTTGGGCGTCCCCATCCTGGTCGTGATCGCCCTGGTGGTTGCCGGCCGCTACGCGGGCCGGTTCTGGCCCGAAGTGGAAAGCACGGTGGAGGGGCTCGGGTTTTCCGGCTACCTCCTGTTCATCGCCGCCTGGGTTCTCCTGTCGATGACCTGCTTTCCGGTGTCGGTAATGGGTATATCTGCGGGCGCGCTGTTTGGTCCCTGGGTGGGTATGGCCCTGGTCTTTCCGTCCGGGCTGATCGGCGGATCCTTGATGTTCTTTCTGGGGCGCGGCCTGTTCCGGTCCCGGATCAAAAGTTTGATCGCCACCCGGCCGAAATTGGCGGCGGTGGACAGACTGGCCGGGGAACAGGCCCTCAAACTCAACATCATGACCCGCCTTTCTCCCTTGAACTTCGGCTTGGCTTCCTACACACTCGCTGCCGGACGTACTGGCTTCTGGGCCTACTTCTGGGGGATTTTCGCCATGCTGCCCAGTTTGCTGGCCCAGGTCTGGTTCGGATCCATTGCCCGGGAGGCCGGTCGAACAACCGGCGACGGCGAATTTTCGGTGGGCCGGATCCTGCTTCTGGTGGCGGGACTGATTTTTTTCGCCCTTTTGACCTGGCTTGTCGGTAGAATGATCAAACAGGCCTGGGACGAGGCGCCCGCAGATGAAAACAGTAACCAACAACAGGACGACGAGTTGACGCCATGACCGACAGTCATAATAACAACATCATCAATTTTCCCGGTTCACCCGTGGCAGGGGTTCTGCAGTTCAGGGTGGAACTGTTGCTGATGCCGTTGCCTGTCTGGCGGCGGATCATTGTTCCCAGTCTTTATTCCTTCTGGGATCTTCACGTGGCCATTCAGGACGCCGTGGGTTGGGACGACCGCCATCTGCACCAGTTCACGGTGGATGAACCGGGTGGTGAGGGACGGCTTCGGTTCGGAATTCCCGACGACAGCGGGTTCTATGGCGTGGACGAAGTACTTCCCGGTTGGGAACATCGCGTCAACACCTTCATGAAGCCCGGCGCCCTGCCCGTGCTTTACACCTACGATTTCGGCGACGAGTGGCAGCATGAAGTTCTTCTCGAAGCCACCTTGCCGGCGGACAAGTCACAGGTTCTGCCCCGGTGCCTGGCGGGGCAGGGGATCTGCCCTCCGGAAGACAGTGGCGGGCCCGCGGTTTGCGCGGATTTGCTGAAGCCCGATCTTTCCGATGATTTTGTACCCGAAGGGGTAATATTTGACGATCCCCGGCAACGTTGGGACCGTGCCTTCCGTAATGACTGATCATTCCCTTTCCTCCACCTGAGCGGTTACCCGGCAGGAGCCGAACTTCATGGGTGAATTCTACGCATTGGCCTGCGCCCTGGTCTGGGCCTTTGCCGTCATCTTCTTTAAAAAGTCCGGGGAAACGGTATCGCCGTTTTCCCTTAACCTGTTCCGGGTCGCCGTTTCCAGCCTTCTTTTCCTTGGGACCATGTTTGTGATCCGGGAGCCTATCTGGGGGCGTGCACCCCTCGGCGACTATTTGATCCTGGCCGCCAGCGGGGTTATTGCCATCGCCATCAGCGACACATTATTCCACATGTGTCTCAATCGGATCGGGGCGGGTCTCAACGCCATTGTGGGCACCCTGTATTCGCCGTTCATCATTCTGTTCGCTTTCCTGATGCTGGGCGAAAAACTCACCTTGAGCCAATTTGGCGGGATGGCCCTGATCATCGGGGGAGTTTTGATCGCCTCGGTGACCCGGCCTCCTGCCGGCCTGTCCCGACGCGATCTGGTGATCGGCGTCCTGTTGGGGGTGGGGTCCATGGCCACGCTGGGTTTCGGCATTGTTTTGGCGAAGCCGGTCCTGGAGAGGTCGGATGTCATGTGGGCCACATCCATCAGGCAGTTCGGTTCCCTGGCCGCCCTGGTTCTTGTCGTCCTCGTCATGCCTGGACGCCGAAAACGCTTGCAGGTTTTCCGTCCGCACGGGGCCTGGAAATTTACTCTGCCAGGTACTTTTCTGGGTTCCTATCTGGCCCTGATTTTGTGGATTTCCGGCATGAAGTACACGACCGCCGGGAGTGCGGGAATTCTCAACCAGACCAGCACCATCTACATCCTGATTTTTGCCTCCCTTTTCCTGAAGGAACCCTTCACTCGCCGTAAAGCCATGGCGGCCTTTATGGCCCTGCTGGGAATCATCCTGGTATTTTAGTGGATTTTTTTGCCTGTTTTTGAAACACTTGTTATATAACAGTCGTAATATGGCTTAAAAATATGGGTATCAAGCAGAAACGGCAGGATTATGGTTAGAAAAACGGTTTTTACCAGAGAAGACGTTATCAACGCGGGTTTGGCGGTGATGGACAAGGAGGGGGTTGAAAATCTGACCGCCCGCAGGGTGGCTGAACAGTTGGGTGCGAGCACCGCTCCGGTTTACAGTAATTTTGCCAACATGGATGATCTTCTGCTGGCCGTCAAACAGGCAGCGGTGAGTTTGATCCTTGAAACGACCCTTGAAAAACCGACCGACAATCCGTTCCTGAATATGGGGGCGGGCGTCCTTGAATTCGCACGCAGACATCCGCTGTTGTACAGCGCACTGTTTCACCAGGCAAACGTGGAATGCACCGCCGGACCGGGATTCATGAAAGAACTCCTGGAAAGAATGGCCGTTCTTCCGGACCTGGAACAGTTGAAACCGGTGGAAAGAATTCTCTTGCTGCGCAAGATGGCAATTTTTACCCACGGTCTGGCCACCGAAATCTGCAACGGGCTGCCGCCGGAAATAAAGTGGGAAGAACTCATGACCCTTCTCGACGAAGTCGGTTCGGTCATCATGTCCGATGCCCTGGCGCGGTCTCCCCGCAGCGACAAAGATCTTTCAGCTCTCGGTTCCCTCTGTAAAATCCCCGATGACCCAACAAAGGATGCGAAGTGACATGATGCGGTCCCTTCTGTTTTCCAAATCCGGTTTGGCCTGGCTTCTTGTTTTGGCCGGTCCTCTTTTTCTCAGTGGTGGAGTATTGGGACAGGATGAAGATCTGTACGACCCGGTGCCCGAGTTCACACGCGCCAAACCTTTGGGTCCGGTGATCGAGGCCCGTCCCGGGGCCGGAAATGTTATGGACATAGGCGGCTGTGTGGATGAAGCCATGAGGTCCAACGATCGGCTTCAGGCCGAACGCCTGCGTCGGGAAGAACTCCAGGGGCAGATGAAACAGGCCCTGTCCACCGGGTTGCCGACCCTGGACCTGGTCGGCGACTGGTCTCGCGGACGGGACCCCAGCTTTGCCCTCGATTCCACTTTCGGCGGTGGTGGTGGCGGGGGGATGGCTCCACCGCCCGGCAGTCCCGATTGGTTCAATAATTGGCTCGACGGTTTCGGCTCATTGATTCCTGAACCTTCTGCCATACCTGCCCAGACGTTCCTCAAGGGGAGCCTGGACATGAACTGGAAGATCAACCCCATCCAGATCATGGGCGCCACCGGAGCGGCCAAACTGGGCATCGCCCAACAGGAACTGGCCGTCACCGCTGTGGAACACACGACAGCCGAAGCCACCGTGGAGGCCTACTACAGCATCATCCGCGCCGCGGAAAAGATCAACGCGGTCGAAGCCCAACTGGCCAACCAGTCCGAACTGGTTGAGATCATGAAAATGCGCTACGAACTGGGCATGGCCACCCGCCTCGATACTTTGCAGGCGGCCGTCACGCTGGCGAACATCCGCCCCCAGTTGAGCATTGCCCAGGCCAACCTGCGCAACGAGGGCAGCCGTTTGAACGCCCTTATCGGCCGGCTCCCTGAATTGCCACTGAGCGTGGCCAACGAACAGATCGTCGAAAATGACCCCCTTGATGAAAAACGCGCCCTGGAACTGGCCCAGATTAGACCCGAACTGATGGCCACGGCCCTGTTTGTCGATATCCTTCATAAAAACCGGCAGGCACAGGTGGCCGACAATCGCCCCTATCTGACCTTGTACGGATCCTATGGTTACGTGGGCAAAACGGTCGACACCATGTTCGACGACGGCCACGATTCCTGGCGGGCATCAGTCGCTTTGAACATTCCCGTATTCGACGGAATGCTGGTGCGCGGAAAGGTGGCCGAAACCGAAGGCCGCATCCGGCGCACCGAAGCCGAATTGACCGGCAGGCGCCGCGAGGTCCAGGTCGAAGCCATGGAAATTCTGGCCAACTTACGCATGGCCCGGGAAATCCTCGAAGCTGTCATCCTCAACCAGGAACGCAGCGAAGAAGTCCTTGAAGAAAGCCTCCTGATGTTGCAGATGGGCAAGATCAACTACCTCGATGTCCTGGTCTCCGAAGCCAACCGGGCCGAAGCCCGGAGCAACGTAATCGATGCCCGGTATGAAGTCCTGGTGCTTACCGCTTCCCTGAAAAGGGCGGTCGGGCAAAGTCCTTTGGTACCCCTGAACAGTATTCCCGGCCTGGTGGCGGAGGTTTCCCGATGAGAAATGGAACACGTACAATGACTGTTCTGGCAGCCGCTGTTCTGCTGGCCGGAGCCTGCTTGCTGACCACCGGGTGCGAAGAAAAGACCACTCCCAGGGTCAATGGGGAGATCCCCCGAAATGTCCGGGTTCTGAAGTTGGGGTCCGAGACCATTGCGGAATTTTTCGAGATTTCCGGGCCTATCGCTCCGGTGCGTGGCACCGACCTGAGCGCCCAGGAAAGCGGTCCTGTCGTATCGCTGCCCGTGGACAAGGGGCAGGCCGTCGCCAAGGGGAAGACGGTTTTGGTTGTTGAACGGGACATCCTCAAGGCCGAGTTGAAGGCAGCCGAAGCTGCCCTTGCTCTTGAATCCTACAACGTCGACAAGGTCAAACAATTGCACAAGGCGGGGAAGGTGAGCCGAATCGAATTGTTGACTGCTGAAAGCAGCCACGCGATGGCCGACTCCCGGGTCAATGTGTTGCGTGAAAGGTATGAGCGGGCGGGGATCAAGGCGCCTTTCGACGGCGTTCTGGTCGACCGGTACGTGGAACTCGGCCAACTGGTGATTCCCGGCCAGCGGGTCGCCCGGATACTGGACCCCTACACCCTGAAGATTGAGGCCTACCTCACCGATTCGCAGGTCCAGTGGGTCGGCGTGGGGGACAAGGCGACCATCAAGATGGGTGAAACCCGGGAGAGGGCCCAGGGTGAGGTTTCCTGGGTCGGGTTCGAAGCTGACCGGATGACCGGAAAATTCAAGGTGGAGATAGAAATCCCCAACCCCGATCTGCAATTCCACAGCGGTGTGATCGGGCGGGCCCGTCTGGAAAAAAATCTGGTGGTCGATGTGGTGGCCATACCCAGGGATGCCGTTCTTCCCGGTCGGACCGGACCGATCGTGTATATCGTCGAAGACGACCGCGCCGTTATCCGCAGACTGAAACTTGGGGAAGACCAGGGAGTCATGGTTGTCGTCAGGGGTGGGCTCGAACCTGGTGATCTGCTTGTTGTCCGTGGCCAACGGGATCTGCGTGAAGGCAGTTTGGTCCGTGTGACGGAAACCGCTTCGGACCGGGATGGGTCAACGGCAAATGATCCCGCTGAGGTGCTTGGTTCCGGTTCCGGGACCAGGATTCAGGACCAGGAGGACGACACCGGTAATTCCCTTACAGGCAGCAAGTTGGAGGCTGGGAAATGAGGATTACCAACGGTGCCATCCAACGGTATCCAATGATTTTTGCCTTCATGTTCATCATCGTGGTGCTGGGGCTGAAATCGTATATGGGCTTGCCGAGGGAATCCTCTCCCGATGTCAAAATCCCCTTCGTCATGGTCATGGCGCCCTATGCGGGCACCAGCCCCGAGGACATGGAAAACCTGGTCACCCGAAAGCTGGAGCAGCAATTGAAGGGTGTGGAGGACCTTAAGGAGATGACGAGCTCATCTTCCTACGGCATGTCGGTCATCACCATGGAATTCGAATCCAAGGTGGATATGAGCGATGCCCTGCAGTCGGTCCGTGACCGGGTTGAGCTCGCCAAACCGGATCTGCCCACCGATCCCCGCAACGACCTGCTCGTGCAGGAGGTCAGCGCCTCCGATGCATTCCCTGTCATGCAGGTCAATCTGGCCGGCGACATCGACTTGTTTCTCCTCAAAAAAACCGGCGAAGATCTTCAGGAGGAACTGGAGCAGATCAAGGGTGTGCTGGGTGTTGATCTTGTGGGCGGCATCGAAAATGAAGTGCAGGTGGATGTCGATCCCGAAAAACTGGCCTACTACGATCTGGCACTGCTGGATGTCCAGGACGCCGTGGCGCTGCAGAACATAACCATCCCCGGTGGAAAACTTTCCCTTGGGGTTTACGATTATCAGGTCCGGGTTCCCGGAGAGGTCGACAACGTCGAAGAGATCCTCGACTTCGTGGTCAATCCGGGAATCGACCCGCCGGTTTATGTGCGCGATGTGGCCACGGTCAGGTTTGGCATCAAGGACCGCGAAACCATCAGCCGCGTCGGCGGTCGCGATGCGGTGACCCTGGTGGTCAAAAAGCGCAGCGGGGAAAACATCATCGAGATCGCCGAACAGGTCAAAGCGACTATCGAGCGGCTTGCCCCGACTTTTCCTTCCGGGACCGAGATCAGCGTGATGGCCGACCAGTCGCTGGAAATCAAGAGGATGGTTTCCGAACTGGAGAACAACATCCTCAGCGGCCTGATCCTGGTGGTGCTGGTTCTGCTGGCGTTTTTCGGCGTTAGAAACGCGATTTTCGTGGGGATCGCCATACCGTTTTCGATGTTGATCAGCTTCATCGTTCTGGCTGCCCTGGGCATCACGCTGAACATGGTCGTGCTGTTCAGCCTCATTCTGGCCCTGGGCATGCTTGTGGACAACGCCATCGTGATCGTGGAGAACATTTACCGCCACCGGGGCAAGGGGAAAACTTCGGACGAGGCGGCCAGTATCGGCACCGCCCAGGTTGCGGGCGCGGTCATCGCTTCCACCCTGACGACCATCTGCGCTTTCGGGCCGATGGTCATGTGGCCCGGCATCATGGGCGAATTCATGAAATACCTGCCCATCACCGTAGTGATCACCCTGGCGTCATCGCTTCTGGTGGCGATGATCTTCAACCCGGTCCTGTGTTCCCGCTTCATGGGCGTTCCCCGTGGAGAAGGGGAGAAGATGCTTTTTGGTGACAAGTTGATTGCCGCGGGACAGAGGTACTACCGCCCGATTCTTACCTGGTCATTGGCCCACCGATTCCCGGTTATTCTGGGCATGAACCTGATGCTTGTGGGGATTTTCCTCCTCTTCGGCCAATTCAATGCCGGGGTGGAACTCTTTCCGAATACCGAGCCCAAATATGCCACCGTCAACATCGATGCACCCAGTGGTACCCGGATTGAACTGACCGACCACTATGCCGACATTGTCGAGCAGCAGGTCAAGGAATGTTCTGATCTGAAAGCCTACACGACTTCGGTGGGAACACCCATTGATCAGCAAAGCTCCGGAGGATCTTTGCCGTCCCATCAGGGTTCCGTGACCATCGAGTTTGTCGATATGGTTGAACGAAAACAGTCTTCGTCCCATACCCTGGAACTTTTGCGGGAGCGTTTGGACGCCTTTACCGGAGCGCGGCTCACCGTGCAGAAGGTGGAGGAGGGTCCACCCACCGGGGCTCCGGTAAACATCGAAATTTCCGGTGACGACTTCAACGTCCTGGGTGAAATCGCCGCCGAGGTCAAGGACCGGCTCCGGAGTATCACCGGGCTCGTTGACATCACCGACAATTACGATCGCTCCCTTCCCGAACTGCGAATCATACCGGATGTGGAGAAGGCGGGAAGGTACGGGCTGCGGACGTTCGACATCGCGGGGACTATTCGCACCGCTCTTCACGGTACCGAAGCAGCCAAGTACAGGGTTGGTGAAGATGAATACGATATCATCGTGAGATACCTGCAGCCTTTTCGCGGCAAGGTGGAAGACGTGGAAAACGCCACGGTCTTTTACGAGGGCAGTACAATTCCAGTATCGGCCTTTGCTCGCATCGAATTCGGGACCGGCCTGGCGGCGATCCACCGTATTGACGCGCGCCGTGTGGTTACCGTCAGCGCCGAAGTGGCCGACGGTTTCAACGCCAACGCGCTTTTGGCCCTGGCACAGGAATCTCTCGCCGACTATTCCCTTCCGCCTTCGTACTCGCTGGACTACACCGGGGAAAGTGAGGACCAGAAGGAGGCGTCCGACTTCCTCAGTAACGCCTTCATGATCGCTATCATGCTTATTTTCGTGGTGCTCGTCAGCCAGTTCAGTTCCGTGACCGTGCCTGTGGTTATCCTGTTCAGTGTGATCCTTTCCCTCATCGGAGTGTTTGCCGGGCTGATGATCACCCACACACCCTTCGGCATCATCATGACGGGGGTGGGGGTCATTTCGCTGGCGGGGATCGTGGTCAACAACGCCATCGTGATGCTTACCTATATCATCCAGTTGCAGGAGCGGGGCATGGATAAAACCGAGGCCATCATTCAGGCGGGCATGACCAGGTTCCGGCCCGTTATCCTGACCGCCGTAACGACGATCCTGGGACTGATTCCACTGACCACGGGGTTGGCCATCGATTTCGGCGCGTTGTTCGACGGGAATTTCAGCAGGGCGCTGGTGGTCGGCGGTGAATCCAGCCAGTGGTGGGGCCCCATGGGTGTGGCCGTGATCTGGGGTCTGACCGTGGCCACCTTCCTGACGCTGGTCGTTGTGCCGGTCATGTATTCAACCCTTGATCCCATCAAACGGTTCTTCGGATTTATTCTTTGGGGCTGGTGGCACCGGACCGCTTGATCAACAATAATATCCAAATAAAAACCGGGGAGGTGGACTCCCCGGTTTTCTCAATCAATATCCATTCAGACCTTTTCAGTCCATGGCGTCCAGGAGGGGATCTTTTTTGTATCCCAGTTCCTGCCAGTCCATGCGTCCGCCTTCACTGTGGCAGTCGAGACACTGCAGGGCCTGGTCCGCCGGCCTGACTTCATGAAAGATTCCCATATACCGCTTGGTCTTGACCCACTCGTATTCGGGATCGTGGATGTCGTAAGCGGCCGCGGCACCCTCACGGACACCTTTTTCGATATCACCGTCGATGAAGAATTCATCCACGGCAATTGGGATCAGCCAATGCTTGTCCTTGAGGATGGGCAGGACACCTTCATGGAGTTTGAAGGCGTTGATCTTGGCCTTCTTGTCCTTGCGGTTGCCCTGGGGCGCCATGATGGTCACGGTGCCGTCGTCATTGTACTCCACCTCATCGCCCATTTTCATGAGGCGGGTGTTTCCGTTGAACCAGGCGTAGACCGGAACCACGTTTTCACCAAAGGTTATGGTGGCGGTGTATTTGTTGGCGATCTCGTGATGCAACGGTGTCGACCAGTCACGTTTCATGTCCGTCTTGTCGGACTTGGCGAATTCCGTGATGTGGCAAACGGTGCAGTTGAGACGGTCCGTATGATGGTCCAGCGCTTTGACACCATGCGGCTTTTCGTCATGACAGCTGGTGCAGTACAGGGGGTTATCGGGACTGTCGGTACCCGAAAGGTCCGAACCGCGTCCCCGGACCCGGTGATCGTCACCCGCGTGGCAATCAACACAGTGCATATCGTTGCCCTCGGTGGCCATGTGAACGTCGAAGTCCGGCGAGCAGTCGGCAAGCTCGTATTCGATGTCCCCACGTTTGAAATTCTGGCCGCCGCCGGCACCGGCGTGGCATCGCAGGCACATCTTGCGTTCGGGCATGGTGATGCGTTTGGAAACCGAATCCAGACCCACCTGGTTTTTCCAGAGGATGGGACGCCATTCCCACTCACCGTCTTCGTCCTGGTAGAGGTCGCGCCGGTAACCGGAGGCATGGCAGATCAAGCAGTCGATGTTTTCGAGCTGTTCCCGGCTCATGATCGGTGAAGGCTTCTTGCCCAGACCCGCGTGGCACAACGAACAACCCTGCGCGATGACCTTGCCTTCGACGTTCACGGCGTTGCCGATCCAGCTGGCCAAGGGGTTGGTGCAGAAGTCGTTCATGGTGTTCATTTTGCCCAGCATCTCACCGTCGGCGTTGACGATGTTGGGGGACTGCCCCCGCCACTGGTAATGCTGGCTGTGGAAGAAGGACTCGGCTTCATCCTCGTGGCATTCCAGGCAGGTGGAGGTGCCTTCGTAGTGTTCGAAGTAGTCGTCCTGGTGAGAGTAGGTACGCCTGGCGGCCGAGGAATCCCCGGCCGCCAGGACTACGATCACCAGCGACATCGTAATGGTCGCTGCAAACTTCATGCAAAACTCCTTCTAGAACCTGGCGCTGAAGCCCAGGGAAACTTTTCCGACCTTGGAGTAGGTGGGGAAGCCAACGAGAACGGGGTCGCCGCCCAGTTCAGCGGGCGCGCCCACATGCCAGCCGGATCCCGTGTAGTCATAGTCATAATTGATGTAGGCCAGTTTCACCACGAACCGACGGCTGATGCGGTGGGTGGCGTAACCTTCCCACACGGTACCGCGGGTGCTGGTCTTGGGAGCGACGAGGTCGTCCTGGCTGGGGGCGAAGTTGAACCAGTATTCGGAGCCCTTGTTCCACTCCAGGCCCAGCTTGGTCTTTTCATCGTTGAAGTTGAAACGGGCACCCACGTAATACATGTCGCCGGTCTGACTCTCGGGATTGTCGTAGGGTCCGCTCATCAACCCGCCGAAGGGTCCGGTGACGCCGTCTTCGGGATGACTCTTGCTCCAACTGCCGGTTACGAACCAGTCGATGGGACCGTCACGACGAGCAAGCAAAACGCTGGCCACGTCGAAGTCGCCCAGGTTGGCCGAAGGGCTGAACCTGGTCACGATGGGACCGGGCATGGCCTGACCACTCACCGGATCGTTGGGCATGATGATGTTGCCGGCGAAACCGTCGGTAATATCGAAAGCCCGGGCGATGGTGGTTTGGATCTGCATTTCCGGCGTGCTGTAGGCATCGATGTTGAAGCCGAAGAAGTGGGCGTCCTTCAGTGCGGCATCCCTGTCCAGGGAACCGTTGCCGTACTGGGATTCGTAACCCAGACCGTAGCAGGCCCTGACCGTGGTCTTGGAACCGAAGTTGTAGCCTAGCGTGGCGCCGTCGAACTGCATGTCGATAATGGTGCCCATGGGCGTGCCCGCGCGCACTTCATCGTTGCGGTAGTGCATGGGAGGACCATCGGTGCTCGGGCGGCGGCCCAGGCTGAGGTACATGGGAATGTCGGCAATATTTTTCCACGTGAAATAGGCGCGGTCGACCCGGAGCGTGGCGTCACCGGGGACACCGGGCCAGGCGGCGTCGGTGTTCAGGGTGTTGGCCTGACCATTAAAAACACCTGTCTGTGTGGAAGCACCCCAGGGCTTGTACATGCTCAAACGGCCGGCGAAGGCCACGTTCTTGGCCACTTTGGCGTCCATGTTCAGGCGCAGGCGGGTGGTGTAGAGGATGCTGTTGTCGGTCTTGAAACCTTCACGGGCGGCATCCTGCATGAAGGCCATCATCATGGCGCCCATGTTGGGATTGGTAGCCATCATCTCCTGGACCCAATCCTTGACTTCGGGGAAGTCGTTCATGGATCGGAAAACCTGGAAATCAGCGTAATTGGCTCCGATGTACTGATCAATGGTGCCTGGATCAGTGGGGTTCTGACCGTTGGCGACCATAAACATGGCCCCATAGGTCAAAGCCTGAACCCGCATACCATCGGTATAGGCATCCACTTCACCGGTAATGCTGTGGGCCTCGACCCGCAGATCGCCCGTCCACTGAATGCGGTCCTTGGCCGACTTTTGCTCCAGGCTCTGCAAACGTTTTTCCAGGGCCTTGAGTTTGGCATCCGTGTCTTTCTCGGCAATGGAGCCGGTCGCCATGGCGAACACGGCGATAAGAGTCAGCAGAGTGATCAACGTCTTTTTCATTTCCGCCCCTCCGGGGTTGAAATAGGCTTTCGCCTTGGGGTGGTCAGGCCGGAATCATTTCCGGACCCGGTAAAGGGCCGCTTTGGACGGCCGCTGAAATCTAACCGCAGGTCATGGGCTGTTCGCTGTCAGCCGCATGGTCCACGCAGAACTTGCGCAGCTTCTTTATCATGTCCTTGTCGATCATGTCGGTGATTTTCTTGTCCTCGTCCTTGGGGCAGACGACTTCCTTGTGGGTCTCGACGAAGGTCTCGTCGTAGAACTCGTCCCACTGGTCCATGATCAGGGATATGGGGGTGTACTCGCCGGCATCCGCGTCTTCGTTGTGGCAGACCTTGCAGTGGGCGATGAACAGTTCCTTGCCGTTCATGTCCTTGGTCTCTTTCACCTTGACGGTTTCCTTGGCGGGATTGTCCTCGGCCAGGGCCGTGGCGGCCAGACCCGTCAGGATCATCAGGGCCAGCAGAATCCTGAGTGTCGTTTTGATCTTCATTTTGAACCTCCGACCGGTTTCCCGGTAATTGTGGAGTCTCTTTACCGACTCCGTTATCAAACACCTACGACTTAACTGTAAATTTAAATCGAAACTTTGAGTATCAGTGCCCGGTGGGCAAGGAATGAAAAAAGAGGACTAAAAAGGTCAGAAAAAAAACAGAATTCCGTGAATGTAATTGAAAATAAAATCATTATTATTTATTGGTAACTGATTGAAAATTAACAGGTAACTGGTAGGAGATTGGGGGAAATATAAATTAAAACGATTTTTTGAGACCGCCTTTCAAAATAAAAAGGGGCCCGGTGGTTTTTAAATTTTGATAAATCACCTCTCTCGGAAAGCGGGTTAAATCGGAATGGTTTGAACTCGTTGTCTGAGAAAGGATTAAGCGCCACATGTTTTATGGTAAACAATCCTTGAGTCCAATGCTCCCTTGGTTCAAGGTATCCACTATACTTCTTGCTCCTTCTCCAACCACGGCCATTTGGCCCCGCAGTCTCCTGGAGGTTGTCATGAGAACTTTTTGGATTTCCCTGGGCGCTGCCGTCCTGGCCCTGATTCTCGTCCTGGGCATGGTGGTAGGAGTTGTCGCGACAAAAATGGATTCCAAAACGAAGATCGAGGATCACAGCTGGCTTCACCTCGATCTGTACGGTTCCCTGCCTGAATACGATCCGCCTTCCGGACTGGTGGGAACCTTGACCGGCGGCGACAGCCAGACCCTGCAAACGGTCCTGACAAATCTCGAGATGGCCGCCAATGACCAGCGCATCGACGGAGTGGTGCTGCAGTTATCGGCCGCCAACGATGCTGGCCGGGGGAAACTGGAAGAGATACGCAGGGGGGTCGCCAGGGTGCGGGCTGCCGGCAAGCCCGTTCTGGGCTTTGCCGACAATATCGATTTGAACGTGTTGTATACGGCCGCGGCCTGTGATTCGTTTTTCTGTCCTCCGTCGGCCTATATCACCATCGTCGGTCTCGACGCCAGTAGTCCCCATGTTAAGCAAGCCTTGAAGAAGCTGGGCATCGAGCCCCACGTAAGCGCCATCAAGGATTACAAATCCGCCGCCCAGATCGTAACCCGGGACGACCTGACTCCCCAGGCCATCGCCAACAAGGTATGGATGCTCGACGAATACATGGATCTCTATCTCGAGGCCCTGATCGAAGGCAGGGGCATAGATTCAGGGGGGCTGGACGCCATCATGACCAGGGCCGAGTTCCTGCCCACCGAAGCCCTTTCCTTTGGACTGGTTGACGGGGTGATGTACTGGGACGAACTGTCGGCCCGGTTCCGGCAGGAAAAGGACGACAATCCGCGGTTGGTCACCGGTTCTCGCTACGCCGGAGAAAACCCTGAAGATTTTGATATGGGCGGCAAGAAAAAGATCGCCGTGATACATGCTCAGGGTACTATCGGGGGACGGACCAACGGGGTGAATCCTCTTCTGGGCCTGATGATGGGGCATGAGACAATCAACGCCGAACTGAAGCGCGCCCTCGAAGATGATGACGTGGCGGCCATCGTGCTGCGCGTCGACAGCGGGGGTGGTGAATCTTTGGCTTCCGATCTCATGGGGCACATGGTGGAAATGGTCAGCCGCGAGAAACCCGTCGTGGTTTCCATGGTCGACGTGGCCGCCTCGGGCGGCTATATGATGTCCTACCGGGCCAGCTGGATCATGGCCGACAATATGACCGTCACCGGTTCCATCGGATCGATCACGGCCAAGTTCGACATGAGCGAATTGTTCGACAAATTGGGCATCGAATTCAGCCATGTTACCCGGGGGCCCAATGCCCGTCTCATGGGGGCGGACCGCGGTTTCACGGACGAGGAATTCAGGAATTTCGAAAAACGTCACAACGCGAGTTTTCACCTGTGGGTGGAGGGTGTCGCCGAATACAGGGACATGACCGTCGAAAAAGTGGAATCCCTGGGGCAGGGCCGTGTTTGGACAGGAAGGCAGGCGGTTGCCAATGGTCTGACCGACGAAGTGGGCGGTCTCTGGGAAGCGGTGGCCGCGGCGCGGCGGCTGGCCGAGATTACCGAAGACACCAAAACGGGTTTGTGGCATCTTCCCGAAAAGCAGGACCTGGTAGCCACCCTGCTGAAGGGTGACTCCGCTTCCCTGACCATGGCTGGTCGGTGGCTGCTTTATCGTTCTGTCAGGGAAGATTTACATCAAGTGCGTCATAGCATGGAATCCGGGGCCTGGCTTGCACAGCCGTCCGGGTTTGGCTATTGACCGGGAGAACGTCGTGAACATTATACCTGTTCTTTTTGAGGATCACCTTTTGTCGCGGATGCGTCCCGCAGCCTGGAGCACTCCGGTGTTCGAAATGCGGTGCGGGATGTTCAATACCCGGGAAAGAGTGGACCTGTGCAACGGTGGGCGGGGAGGGGTTCTTCTTGGTCGCGCGATGCTCGGTGGCCTCAACCAGGCCACGGGGTGGACCTGGGGAACGGCAGGATTGAAAGGAAAAGGCGGTCCCGAAGTTCGTTTCCTGTTTTTGAACGGTCTTTCGGCGCCGGATTTTTCTCTTGTTCAAGGTTTGATTGATATTGGCGGGGATGTGCCTTCCTTTACCTGGCATAACGAAAACGGCCTCGTGGCTGCCCTGCTGGATAGCGATGATGCGATACGACTGGCCGCGGACTGGGAAGCGTGGGAAGTGGGCAACGACAACCGCGGTGCCTGGTCGGAGGCGTCTGCGTCCCCCGCTGCCTGGAATCCTGAAATCTCACTGGAGGGCGCGATCTCAGCGCGTCTCCAAGGTGGGAGCGAAGTGCGCTTCACTGGCGGGAGCGATCCCGCCACGGTGTTTGGGAACCTGGAAAAAACCTTGGCTTCAGGCCCGTTATGGATCTGGAACATTGTGGATGCCACCGGCCCGGCCCTTAAGAAGGATCTTTCCTTTGTGGCCTCTGGTGTTTCCTACAGGCGCGAACCCTTCGGCATTACCATTGGTGAAGGCGACGCCGAACCGGACTGGTCCCTCCAATCCACTCTTAAAACCCTGGATTCGTGTTTTCCCCCAGAGTTGATTTCAAGTTTGGAAGTGGATGCGCCGGAGCGGGTTTTTTGCGGTGAGGGTGTTGGGCTGTCAGGCAGCACGGCGATCGACACTTCTTCCGGTCCCGTCATCATCGATCGGGGCGTCAACGTCATGCCCCATTGTTACCTTGAAGGTCCCTTGTATATAGGTCCGGGATCCCTGGTCAAGCCGGGGGCGCGTCTGCACGGGGATTCGTCTTTTGGGATCGTCAACCGGCTGGCGGGGGAAATAGGGGAGAGTACCTTCGGTGATTTCGCCAATAAACAGCATGCGGGTTTCATCGGGCACGCGGTTCTTGGATCATGGATCAATCTCGGTGCCTTGACCACCTGCAGCGATCTCAAAAACAATTACGGCGAAATCAGGGTGGACCTGGGATTCGGACCCGTTGCCTCAGGGAGCCGGTTCGTGGGGCTGATGATGGGTGATCACGCCAAAACCGCCATCGGCACCATGTTTAATACCGGTACCAGCGTCGGTTTCGCCAGCAATATTTTCGGAGGGCTGATGCCGCCCAAATTTGTGGGCAATTTCCAGTGGGGCGGGCAGGCCGGAGACCCATTGTACGCGGTTGAACGCGCCCTGGGGACTTCGGCCATTGTCATGTCCCGGCGAGGATGCAGGTTTACGCCCGACCACGAGAACTTATTTCGTAAACTAGGGGGTTAGCCCGACCGGACCCGTTGCCTCGGGATGCATTTTGCCCTCCCCGTGGGGTGCTGTTGTTTCCGATTGCATCTTTCCGGGCAGGGTAAGGCTCCGCAAAATCCAAAGATCGCCTCTCTCCCTTTATGTTCTTCTGTCTTTAAAACTTCTTTAATTTCAATTAGTTAACCATTGTAATTAAGGTTTCAGCTGATGATTGAGACCCAATGGACCACATGGCACGAGGGTTGCGATACCGGAGAAAATGTTCTCTGTGCTGTCCGGGCTTGATTGCCACACGACCTACGCTCTCCGTGTTGTAGCGTTGTGGCGGTTCTCACGCGGCAGATCGCGGGGAACATTTTTTTCTTGGAAAGAGCTATAAAATATGGTATCTATTCTATACTTAACCCGTAAGAAACAAATAAGGTAGGGCGGGCTATGTCCGGCGGGTCAAAAGTAAATACTTCAGGGCCGAACACATCTGGTGGTAAGAATCAGGGAGCACGGAATGACCAAAGCGGAACTCGTCGAAATCATCTCCCAGCAGACAGGTGTCAGCAAGAAGGACACCGGTGTCATCGTGAATATGATCATGGAAAACATCGGTCAGGCCCTGGTCAGTGGAGACAAGGTGGAACTTCGCGGTTTCGGCAGCTTCAAGGTAAAGACCCGCAGGGCCCGTTTGGCGAGGAATCCCCGGACCGGCGCCTCGGTTGACGTGCCCTCCAAAAGAGTTCCCTATTTCAAATCGTCCAATGAACTCAAAGGACGGCTGAACCATAAAGATTGACCTGGAAGCAGTTCCAGGTTGTCTCCATACCCCAGATTACCTATCTTGGGCAATCCATTGAGCGACACGGGGACCTCTGACTCCTCCGTGCGTACTTTTGTGACAGTTGTCAGTACCAATGATGGAAAGGTGGGAACAGATGCCTAACGGTCGAAAGCGCAAACGCAAAAAGATTGCGACGCACAAGCGCAAAAAGCGGTTGCGCAAGAACCGTCACAAGAAGAAGTAATGAGCCAGAGCGGCCGGCATTGTTTCTGGAACGAAACTTTCTTGTTTCAAACAATGCCGGCTGGTAGGCTCCCTGCCAGGGTCATATTCCACTGACCTTGTTTCCCTCGGTTGGTGTGACGCCTTTCAGAAGGAGCAGCTCTGATGACGGATAAGGAAATGGAACGGCGCAAGTCCGACAGGGTCAATGCCCGCCTCAAGCTGGAAGTGACGGTACCCCGGGATGACGGTTCACAGGAAACCGCCACCCTGGAAACCATCAACATCAGTTCCTCGGGAATCTATTTCAAAGCGGACCATTTCATGGAACCGATGACCAAGCTGGCCATGGTGTTGGAGGTTTCCGTTCCTTCCGCAAGCGGCGCCGATGATTTCGATCTGGCCCCGGTGCCCTGCGAGGGTCTCGTGGTACGGATCAGGCCGGAAACCGCCACGGACAACTGCTCCGAATACGAAGTCGCGGTCTTTTTCACCAACATCGATGCCGAGGGTTCCGCCAATCTTGAAAAACATATTTCCCTTTTGATGGAAGACCCTGCCTGATTGCTTTTTACGCCCTGAGCGAAGTATTTTTTCCGTTCAGGATTACCCCTTCCGACCGATATACAATATAGAGCCGGATAGTGATCTGTTCCGGCCGGATCGGTATATTCGCCGAGTATTGTTTGCCTGTATGGTGTGAGGAAGAAGGGTTTCCGAATGACCGACCCCAAGGACCGCACGATCCTGGTTGTGGATGACTCTCCACCAACGTGCCTTTATCTCAAAAGATTATTGGAAAAGAAGGGTTACGGCGTGGTCACCGCCGCGGACGGCGCCATCGGTGCCCGACTGGCCATGGAACTGTTGCCGGATCTCATCCTGTTGGACAAGGAAATGCCGGGGATGCACGGCTTCGACGTGAGCCGCATCCTGCGCAAGCACGAAGACACCCGGGGCATTCCCATCCTGATGATCAGTTCGGAGACCAAGACTTCCGAAAAGATCCGCGGCCTGGACATGGGGGCGGACGATTTCATCACCAAGGGCATCGCCGCCGATGAACTCCATTCCAAAATTGCCGCCTTTTTGCGCATCAAGGATTTGCAGGACAAACTGCGCCATGAAAGCAACAAGCTGAATCAGATTTTCCGCTTCCTGCATGAGCCGGTGGCTATTTGCAGCCAGGCGGACGAAATGCTCATGGCCAGCCAGGTATTCCTGACCCTTTTGCGGATGCCCCGTGAAGTGGCCCGGTTCAAGACCATGACCGAGATCCTGCGCACGCTGGAAGTGCCGGACGAGACCATCGCCCAACTGCGCGAAGGCACCCAGGAAGACCTGCGCCTGACCATTACCGTGGACGAAGAGATAATCCACCTCACGGCCAGGACCGCCACCATCCAGCTGGAGGAGGGTGAGACCGCGATGGCCTACACCTTCCGCGACATCACCCAGGAAGTGGCCGCCGAAAGAATCAAGGCCGACTTTCATTCGATGATTGCCCACGATCTCCGCTCGCCCATGTCCGTTATCCAGGGCTACGTTTCGCTGATGGCCACGGGAAAAACCGGTGACCTCAACGAAACCCAGATTGAGTTTCTGGGCAGCGTTAACCGGAAAATCACCGAAATGACCGCCCTTTTGAACGACTTCCTGGACATCAGCAAAATCGACGCGGGCTTCGTCAACCTCAAGAGCCTGGACATGGATCTGGGTGAATTGATCAGGGACGTGGTGTCGGACCTCGAGCCCATGGCGGCCGGCTCGGACGTGAGCCTGGACGTGGCCATGCCCCAGGACAAAGTGACGGTTTACGCGGATCCCCTGCGGGTGACCCAGATCGTGCGCAACCTGGTTTCAAACGCCATCAAATACAATGTGGAATCGGGCTGGATACGCCTGACGGTGGTTCCGCAGACCGGCTGGGCCCAGATTTCCATTTCCGACGGAGGGATCGGCATGACTCCCGAGGAACTGGCGGTTCTGTTCGATCCCTACACTCGGGGTTCCACACAACGGAAAGTCAGTGGTGTTGGTCTGGGAGTGGTCATCGTCAAAAAGCTGGTGGAATCCCATGGCGGCGAAGTGACCGTTACCAGCGTACCGGGTAAAGGTTCCACTTTTACCTTCACGATTCCCCTGTCGAAAGATCCGGTGGATGAGACCGGCGACGATGCATCCGCCAAGCCGGATAGCGCCCCGGATCTTCAGGGTTCCCTGAATTGAGGGGATTCGTCAACTAATCACCCACCCGGTGCCTTGGATCCTGTCAGCCCCCTGGTTTCCGTAGCGGAAGCGGGGGGCTTTGGTTTGACCGGGAACATTTTTCCCCCTGCCGCTGCAAAATGCCTGCACCTATTCATAATTAACCCCCGGCGTCCCTGGAGCCCATTTCCGTGGGCCTCACTTTTCTGAAAGACAATTTCTTCACCGGCAAATTTTTCCGGTTCGTCGGGATTCCTCCCGCTGGTCCGGGACATGACCGGCGGCATGGGCCTTGCCCTCCTGTGTTCATCAAGTAAGACAGGTGTACCTGCCGAAAGGATTATGGTGATAAGAAGTCTCAACACTGCTGAAAACGCCATGCTACTGGAGCAGAACCGGATTGATGCCCTGGCCAACAACCTGGCCAACGTCAATACGGCGGGTTTCAAGCAGATTCTGACCCGGGTGGCCGATGTGGCCCAGCAGGGGCCCCAGAAGGAACAGGCAGAGTCCGGGCAGGTTTTCACGCCGCGTCAGGGGTCTGTTCCCCGATTGGCTATGTATCACGCCCTGGACAATCGTCCCGGCCCGGTGAAATCAACCGGTCGTGATACCGATATAGCCATCCTGGGCCAGGGCTATTTCGAAGTGAGTACGGATAACGGGAAGGCGTACACGCGCCATGGTTCCTTTCTCCTGGATGCGGAACAGCGTCTGACCACTCCGGATGGTCATGCTGTCATGGGAGAACGAGGGCCCATCCTGCTGGCTGGAGAGGAGTTCACCATCGCCAACGACGGTGCGGTCCTGGTGGACGGGAAACTGGTGGACCGGCTCAAGTTGGTCGCTTTCGCCGATCCCACGCGTCTGGAACATCTGGGCGCGAGCCTGGTCATCCCGCCGCCGGATATGGAATCGAGAGTCATGGACGAGGCCGAGGTTGTGGTGGCCCAGGGCCATCTCGAGGGGAGCAACGTCAATCCCATCGACACCCTTATCGCGATGATAGCGGCCCAACGGGCCTTCGAGGTTCAAAGCAAAGTCATGATGACCGAAGACGAGATGCTTGAGAAATCGGTCAATAATCTGCCCCGCGTGAGCGGATAGAAGCAGGACTGAAAAGTTCACGGAAGGTGAAAGCCAATGATCAGAGCAATGGGTACCGCGGCCTCGGGAATGAAGGCCCAGCAGATGAACATCGACACCATCGCCAACAACCTGGCCAACGTCAATACGACCGGCTACAAGAAGAGCCATACGGAATTCCAGGATCTCCTCTATGAAAAGGTGATGCCCGGAGGTCAGGTGGACGCGGAGGGCCGGGCCCTGCCCAATAGAATCGAGATTGGACACGGCGTCAAGCTGGTGGCGACCAATAAGAATTTCAGTCAGGGGACCGTGATCTCCACGGGCAACCCTCTGGATCTGATGATCGAAGGCGATGGCTTTTTTCAGGTTCGTCTGGCCGACGACACCATCAAATATACGCGGGACGGTAGTTTCAAGATGGATGCCGACCGCAATATCGTGACTTCCTCCGGGTACCGTCTCGAACCGGCCGTTCAAATCCCTGAAGACGCCCTCGAACTCTCGGTTTCCCGGGACGGGATCATCAGCGTGATCGTCCAGGGCGACGACTCCAACGTCCAGGAGATCGGTCAGCTGGAACTTTCCCGTTTCCCCAATGCCGCCGGCCTGATGGCCCGTGGTGGCAACCTGTTCGGCGAAACGCCCGCCAGCGGCCGTCCCCTCCTGGATACGCCAGGACTGAACGGCATGGGAGAAACAGCTTCGGGTTTCCTGGAAATGAGCAACGTGGAAACAGTGGATGAACTGGTCAGCATGATTTCCGCCCAACGGGCCTATGAGCTGAATTCCAAGACCATCACCATGGCTGACGAGATGTTGCAGACCGTCAACCGACTCAAAAGGTAGATGATGAACCGTTGCGGTAAATTCCTGGCAGCAGCCCTGATCCTGATGGCATCAGCCGCCTCGGTGAGCCTGGCCGGGACCTGGAATCTGGCCCTGCCGGACACGGTCATTTTGGATCGCGATGTGGCCGTCCTGGGCGATGTGGCCGGAGGCCCGGTTCCCGCCGGCGCGCAGGACCTCGTCATCCGGGCCGGACTGAAGCCCAATGCCGTGGTTACGGTTTCAAGAAGGGATATCCTCCGTCGTCTGGTCACCGCGGGACTCGCCGGAGGCGTCAGATTCACGGGAGTCGAAATATGCCATCTCCTGTTCGAGGGCCGGGAAGTGACACCTGAAAACCTCAAGCAAGAGGTGAACGTCAAGGTCCAGAAACTCGTCCCTACGGCCTACCCCGGGGCGCCGGACTCCTGGTTCGAATTGGAGTTGCCGCGGGTGAAATTGGCGTCCGCCGGCAACTGGAAAATATCATGCGACCGGAATAGACAGCTGATTCCCGGTCGCAATCTGGTCCCCATTACCGTGGTCGATCAGGACAGGAAAGAAAGTTTTACAGCCACGATCATTCTTCACCAGTTTGGTGAGGTGGGCCGGGCGCGCAGTGAGATTGCCAGGGATCTGGCCCTTGAGGAGGATTTGTTCTCCTGGGAATGGATGGATCTGGCCGACATGAAACGTGGCCTGTCCGTCGGCCGGGCGTCCACTTACGGTGCGAGCAGCACGCGCAAATTGTCCGCCGGGGCCTTCCTGCGGGAGGCCGATTTGAAAGTTACGCCCATAGTCAAAGCCGGAGATCCGGTTGAATTACAGATAAGCAGGGGACTGGTTGCCGTAACTGTCCGGGCCATCGCCCGGCAGAACGGCTGCCTCGGTCAAACCATACCCGTACGCAGCGAGGTGACCGGACGGCTGGTCAACGCCCGCGTATCGGGACCCGGAACCGTTGAATGGAGAAGGTGAAATGAAATTGTTGAAACCTGGAATAATTTATCGCGTCCTGAAGCCGGCTCGACCTTTGGTCCTGGCCTGTTTCCTGGCGGGAATTACCGCCGGCGATGTTGTCGTGGCCAAGACCCCGTTGGTGAATTTCGAAACCGGGGAGTCCCTGGTCTCGAATATCAAGGCCCGGGCAGAGGGTGACCTGATCACCATCATCATCACTGAACGCGCTGTGGCCAACGCGAGCAGCCGGACCAAAGCCAACAACAAGAGCGAATCCAGGGGCGGGCCGGCTCTCGGCTGGCTTGATTTCATAAAACCCTGGGATATGACCGTTGAAAACAAGTACCTCGGAGACGGGGACACCCAACGGAACGGAAGCCTGCGGACGGAAATGTCCGCGCGCATCGTCGAAATCCTGGGCAACGGTGATCTGCGGCTGGAGGGAACCCGCATGGTTAACATCAATGGGGAAAAACAGCTGATCGAAATAACCGGAATCTGCCGCGCCCGGGACATCGGGGCCGACAATACCATACTCAGCACCTTCATCTCGGATGCCCAGATCGCCTACAACGGCTCGGGCATCATCAACGACACTTCCAAGCCCGGAGTTGTGACCCGTGTGCTCAACTGGTTTTTCTAGGAGGAACAGGATGTTCGGAAATTCGCGGTATACTCGGTCGATTTACGCAACTCTGGTTCTTGTTGTTGCGGTCAGCTGGCTGTGCGGCCCGGTCATGGCGCAGAGCGACTCCCGGATCAAGGATCTGGCGTTTCTCGAAGGCACCACCGAAGAGCCCCTGGTGGGTTACGGACTGGTTGTCGGTTTGAACGGTACGGGTGACGGATATTCCGTGGAGAACACCGCCAACTCCATCGCCACCCTGCTGGAGAAACTCGATGTCACCATCAGCCCGCGGGATCTGAAGGCCAGAAACGTGGCCGCGGTAATCGTTACCGGAACCCTGGATCCAAATATCAATGTGGGCGGAAAAATCGACGTCAAAGTCAGTTCCCTCAACGACGCGACCAGTCTTGAAGGGGGCCACCTGATCATGACCCCGTTACGGGCCGCCGACGGCACCCTGTGCGTACTTGCCCAGGGGAGCGTTTCCATCGGTGGTTTCAATGTGAAATCAGGCGCCGGTAACAGTTACCGGAAAAACCACACCCAGGCCGGTCTGGTCACCAACGGCGGATCGGTCAAGGTCAAATTGGACGGAAGTTTCATGCGTGGCGGCCGGGTGGCCTGGTTGCTTCACAATCCGGATTTTATCACGGCCGCGGAAGTGGCCTTGTCCATCAATGCCGTTTATGGATCGGGAACCGCTCTGGCCGAAGACGCTCAGCGCATCCAGGTGACCATTCCCGTGGAAGATAATGCGAACCCCGTGGGATTTATCGCCCGGATGAGTGAACTCACCGCACGCAGTGACGCGGTGGCGCGGGTCGTCGTCAATGAACGCACCGGAACGATCATCGTTGGCAAAAACGTCAAGCTGAAGGAAGCCGCCGTTGCCCACGGAAACCTGAAAGTCGTCGTCAGCACCTATTACGACGTTTCCCAACCCAGTTCCTTCAGCCGCCGCGGGGATACCGTGGTCGTGCCTGACGTAAACACCGACGTGGAAGATCACGATGCCAGGGTCCTGCGGGTCCCCGACACCAGCACCGTCGCCGATGTGGTGGGTGTCCTGAACGATATCGGGGCCAGCCCCAGGGACATCATCGCCATTCTGGAGGCACTGAAGCGTGCAGGTTCGCTGCAGGCAGAACTCATCCTCATGTAGGAAGGGAACGGGTACCGACCAATGGAAATTCCGGGACAGACGCCTCTGAACCTGACGGTCACCATGGCAGGTGATCAGGCGGAACAGGTGCGTCTGGAAAAGGCCCTCGTCCGTTCGGAATCTTCGAATGATGATCATGAGGCCCTGGAAAAATCAGCCCGTGAATTCGAGGGGGTCTTTTTAAATACCCTGCTCAAGGCCATGCGTCAGACCGTGCCGACAAACGACCTGTTTAACGGCGATGGAGCCACCAAGTTCTACCGGCAGATGCACGATGCGGAAATCGCCCGCAGCATGGCCAACGGCAATGGGGGGATGGGCATTGCCGACATGATCGTGCGTCAGCTTTCGCGTGAGGCCGACCTGGTTGAAGATGAAACCCAAAACCCTGTCCAACAAAGGTTCGGACCCCCGGCTCCCGCGATTCTGGAACGCTACCGGACCATGGAATTATCAATTCCTGAAACGGCTACCCACAAACGGTTGGCCCTTTTGGCGGCCGGTCAGGGAACCGCCGTTGCGGACACCCTGAACCGGTTCAGTTCTGAAATTGAAACAGCCGCCAGTGCTTCGGGTCTTGATCCCGCACTCATTCTGTCGGTGGTCATGGAGGAGTCCGGCGGGGATCCCCAGGCTCGTTCCCCCAAGGGCGCCCTGGGATTGATGCAGCTGATGCCCGCCACGGCCCGTGAACTGGGAGTGGAGGACAGGACCGACGCGGCCCAGAACCTTGATGGAGGCGCCCGCTATCTGGCCGACATGCTCGAGAAATTCAGGGGAAAACTGGAGGTGGCGTTGGCTGCGTACAACGCGGGGCCGGGCACAGTGAGCCGTCTGGGCGGCCAGGTTCCCGATTACCCGGAAACCCGGCGCTATGTCAAAAATGTTCTGGAGAGGTACGAAAATCTGGGCGGTGGCACGCATCTGGCGACATCGGACCCGTAGAACCCGTCAATTGGAATAGTTTCAAAAAGGACATTGGAAAATGCCAAAGGACAACACCAGACTCGAAAATGATGATTGCCGCCGTTTGGGGAGCATTCTGGACCATGAAAGCCATGAATACCGCCGGCTTTTAAGGCTGGCCTGGCGTCAGAATTCTTACATGCAACGGCAAGATGTGGACCGTCTGGAAGCCAACGCCAGGGAATGGGCCCGCTATCTGCCTTTGGCCAATGAAGCCCGGATAACCCGGGAACGGTACGTTGGCGGATTGGCGAAACGCATGGGGCTGATCATTCCGCCCAACCGGGTGGAAGATCTGCTGGACTATACGGAGCCCGGCATAAAACGCACCGTGACCAGTGCCTTGGGCGGCGTGCGCCAGACGGCAGCCAAACTTGCCCGACAAAACGAATTGAACCGCCTGCTGGCGGAATTCTGCCTGGATCTGGTAAACGAAGAAGCGGAAATATTCAAAAGCGCCGTGCTGGACAATCCGGCCGGTTGTTACGACGGCGAGGCCCAAAACAAACGCAGCGGCCCCGGCGGGGTGCTTGTGCGGCAAGCCTGAGAGGACCACGATGTCCGGACTGAACGCCATCATGGACAACAGCCTGTCGGCTCTTCTGGCCGCCCAGGCCGGCCTTGCCACCAGTGGGCATAACATCGCCAATGCCAACACCCCGGGCTTCAATCGCCAGGATGTCATTTTTGGCACCCGCCGGCCTGAGGTCCTCGGATACGGGTCCATTGGACGCGGCGTGGAAGTCATGGGAATCCGCCGTATCCAGGATGAGTTCCTGTTGAACAACATGAGGTCCCAGACTTCACGTCTCCATTCCTACGCCGCGGTCGATACCGCCCTGTATGACATCGAGGGGATTCTGGGTTCCATTGACAACGACCACCTGGGCGACGCGCTGAACAACTTTTTTTCCGCCTGGAACGATTTGGCCCAACCTCCGGTCAATAACAGTCTGAAACTCAACGTGGTCTCCAAAGCCCAGACCCTGGTGGCGGATTTTCATGCCATCGAGGAGGCCCTGCGGAGCCTGGAAACGGATCTCGAAAAGAGCATTCAGGCCGAGACCGAAAACCTCAACCGCCTGCTCCAGGATATCGGCGAGTTGAACCGACAGGTCATGGCCGCCGAATCCAACGGGCATCCGGCCAACGATCTGCGGGATCAGAGGGATCTACGCATCAGCCAGCTTGCCGAACTGGCCGAAATATCGGTTCTGGAGCGCGAGGATGGTTCCAAGGACATCATCCTGGCCGGCCGCACCATGGTGGCCAGGGATCGGGTGACCCTCTTCGAGGGGATTTACCGGCCCGATGGAGACGGTTACACCTTTGCGGTGGTGACCGAAGGAAACCAGCAGGATGTCAACCTGTCGCCCGGCAAACTGGAAGGGCTTCTGGCGGCCCGGGACGTTCATGTCCGTGAGGTCCGCGAACAGTTGGACGCGGTGGCCCGGCAATTGATTTCCGAAGTGAACGGGTTGCACACCCAGGGATTGACCGCCGGCGGGCGCGGCGTTCTGTTTTTCACGGGCGACAGCATGAGCACCATCGAAATCAACGAGTCGCTGGTGAGTAATGAAAATCTGGTGGCCACCGGCAGAACCGGAACGACGGCCGACAATGAAATTGCGCTGGCCATCGCCGATCTGGGCCGCGCGAGCCTGGTCGGTCCGAACCGGAAATCCATCAACGAATCCTATCGCTCCGTAGTTACGGACGTGGCCGGCAAACTCAACAGCTTCGATTTCATGGTTGAAAACCAGTTGAGCGTGGTCGCTTCGCTGTCGGCCAGGATGGCCAGTATCAGCGGGGTCAGCCTGGATGAAGAAGGGGCCAATCTGGTCAGGTTCCAGAACAGTTACAACGCCGCCGCCAAGGTGATCGCCACCGTGCAGGAGATGTACGACACTCTCCTGGCCATCGTGTAAAGGGCAGACATACATGACCATTCGCATTACAGACAGCTACCTTTCCGCGATCATGGTCGGGGATATGAATCGCAGCCTGGCCGGGTTGCTGGAGCAGCAGCGCATGGCCGGAAGCATGCAGCGTGTGAATTCCTATTCCGACGACCCCAGGGCTGTCGGGACAATCCAGCGTCTGAACGCCCTCATTACCCGGAACAACAGTTACCTGACAAATGTCAGCCGCAGCAGGACCCTGGTCGATGGAACCGATATAGCCCTGCAGGACCTCAGTGAAATCCTGGCCGACGTAAGGGTCATCGCCCTGAGGGAATCCTCTTCGTTGGCCAACGGCGAAACAATGACCAATGCCGCCAATGAAGTGGAAAACCTGGTGGGTCGGATGATGGAGGTGCTGAATACCTCCATCGAGGGGCATTACATTTTCGCCGGGCAGCGCACGGAAGACGCTCCCTTTGTATTCAAGAACGGGTCGGTGACCTATGTGGGCGATGGCGGAGAAATAAACGGACGAACCGGGCCGAATTCCACCATGGTCTTGAACATTGCCGGCGACGTTTTCATGGGGGGGCAGTCGTCAAGCCTGGCCGGTGGGATAAACCTGGGGCTGGGTCTGCGGGATTCCACCCTTTTGACGGATCTGAACCTGGGAGAGGGCTGGGATTCAGGCTCCATTTCCATAACGACCGGCTCCGGGACGGTCCATCAGATCGACCTGGCCGGCGCCGTGACCATCGGCGACGTGATCAGTCGTATCGAGGCGGGCACCAAAGGTACAATAACTGCGGAAATCGACCCGGACGGCTTTGGCCTGGTAATCAATGGCAACGGGCCCCTTGTCGTGGGGGAAGTTTCCGATGGAACCACGGCCGGATCGCTGGGCATCAACACCTCCACGGACGGCAACACGCTGCGGGGTTCCGATATCAGGAGCGCCCCGGACAGGGATACGCTTTTGAGTGACATATCCGCCTTGGAGGGGAAACTGCCCCTTGGTGCCCTGGATATCGTGTGGGAGGGCAGCATCACCAATCTCAACCTCGGAACTGCGGTGACTTTGGGCGATGTCATGGATCAGTTCGCCTCCGCGATGCCGGGAATGGAATTGAACCTCCTGGACGGATACCTCCAGGTGGTCGGACCTGGCGCGACCGCTTTTACCATCCGCGATGGTGATGCTTCGGGTACCGCTTCGGCTTTGGGAATCAGCGGCGAAGGAACGCCGGCACGAATGTTCGGGATCATGGAAGACCTGCAAGCTGCCCTGAACGCGGAAGATAAAGACGCCGTCCACGGTGCCGTCAGTGAATTGATGGCCCTCAGCCGGACCATGACCGGCTTGCTTGTCAAAAACGGTGGTCGCCAGAATGATCTCGATTGGGCCGACGGAATCCTGCGCCAGCGGGATGAAAGGCTGCGCACCAATCTTTCGTTGGAACGTGATGTCGATGTGGCCCGGGTGGCCGCGGACCTGAGCAGGGCACAAGCCAGTTACCAGGCCAGTTTGCTTGTAACCAGCAAAATCTTTGGTAACAACCTGATGCAGTACCTGCGTTAACATGTCGGATGAGCCGGACAATCCGGCGCCGACCAGCAAGGAGCCAGAAATGCCTAAGTTCACGACCGTTCGTTTTGGAGAATTCGTTTACCGCGACCAAGACGTCATCCATTTGCCTGAGGGGCTGGTGGGTATGCCTGATCTCCACCACTGGCTGATCCTCGAAATGGGCGATGAATTGCCCATGAAGTGGTTTCAGTCCTTGGATCGGAGTGATTTTGGTTTTCCGGTAAGTCAGCCGGCGTTTTTTGCCGACAACTACGATGTGCCCCTCTCTGCGGCGTCCCACGAACTGCTGAAAGGGCCCGAAGGGGAATGGCTGGCCGTAATGATTATCACCACCATCCACCCAGGAGGATCCCGGATTACCGGTAACCTGTTGGCCCCCTTGGTGGTTAACGTTGATTCCCGGATTGGAATGCAAATGGTGATGGATAAACCGGACCTGAGTATCCAGCAGGAAATCAATTACTTGAAATTTGGGCTTGCGGTTGATGGCCAGTCAGCAGAGAATGATGAGGTAAAGGTAAGTGCCCACGATGAGGTGCACGCTCTTTTTAAGGAAGTGCTTGATTCCTCATCGGAAAGCGATCAGTCTGAGGTCCGACCCGAGGTGGAAACGCCCGAGCCTGCCGGGGTTTAGCCCAAACCCGGCATGCGCCGTGTGGCGTTCCGGAGACAGGACAGGGAGGTCCCGTGCTCATACTCAGCCGAAAACGCAATGAGAAGATCATGATCGGAGACGATATCTCCATCATGATCGTCGACATAAGGGGTGACCAGGTGCAGATCGGCATCGATGCCCCGCGGTCCATACCGGTCCACCGTCATGAAATCTATGAAGAAATTAAAAGTTCTACCCTGAATGCGGCGGAATCCGGGAAAGTCGACCTGGACGGGATTCGCAAAAAAGCCAAAAATGGTAACAACAAAAACAGAGGTAAATCCCTCAACGATTCCAAAAAAGGTCATGGTGAAAGCGGCGGCTGATATGGCGCCATTTGGTAGTATCCGGAATTCGTATCAGGCTTTTCGGTCGAGACAGGCCAGGACCGTATCCGCGCCGGTAGCCTGCCCAGCGTATGAAGACCTGCCCAGCCGTTCCTTGATTTCCAGGGACAGCATTCCAAGAATATAGTCCGATTTTTCCCGCAGCAGTTCATCGTCCCTGTGTAACTGCTTCAATTCCCCGCGGCAGGATTCCCGTTCCGATTCCGATGCCTGCCTGTGAACCATTTCCAACTGGTCCATGGCTTCGGCGCGTTTATCCAGAATCTCTTCCCAGGCAGCCTGGCCCGAAATCTCCAATTGTTCGTTCAACTGGCTTGTCAGCTCGCGGGCATTATTGATTGTGTCCAATAGTTTCATGTTTACGCCGATACCGAATGTTTGAAACGGGGGCGGCCTTCTTCGTCCGCGGTGCCTTCCGGGATTTGGCGCCATGCCGTCAACAGGGGTTTCAACACCGCCAGGCAATTATCGATGTTGGTGACATCCCGGTCGACCAGGATGCTTAGATGCTCCAGAAAAAGGAAATCGTAGAGGGCTTCCAGGTTCTGGGAAATTTCGCCGCCCACGGAGTGGTCCAGGGCGCTCCGCAGTTCCGTGATGATTTGCTGGGAGTGGGTGATGCGGTCGGCCATGCGGATCTTATCATCAGCAAGGAGGGCCCGGCGGGCTTCCAGAAGGTCGGAGACCATTTTTTCGTAAAGGAGCACCAGCAGCTTTTCACGGGATACCGATTGGATATCCGCTTCCAGATACTTTTGTACTCCCAGCGGGCCTTCCATGTGCCTGGTGCCTTTCGAAGATTCGAGGTCCCCGTTATAGATTGAGGCCACTCAGATAGCTCCCCTGGGCCTGCAGTTGGGCTACCATCCGCTCCATGGCCCTGAACCTGGTTTCCAGGTTCAGGCGGTACGACTCGAGGCCACGTTCATATCGTTCAATGGTCTTGTCGGTGGTGCGGATTTTGGAATTGAGGGCATCGTTGGAAATCTTGAAAAGGCCCGATACGCTGTCGGTCATGTCGTCGATGGCCGTGGCGATGAGGTAACTCTTGCCCAGGTTGCCGTCTCGCTCCACAAACAGGTCGCGCACTCCGCTGAAGTCCGACTGCAGGGCTTCCTGGAACTTGGCAGCGTCCCAGACCAACTGCCGGCCTTCGCCGGTTTTGATGCCCACTTCCCATAACATGGATATTGCCCCTGCAGCGCCGGACACGGGGGAGGTGAAAATATTTTCCAGGCGGTTGCCGACGGAACGCAGGGTTGGGTGACCGTGGAGGTCACCGCCGGGCGCCGACTGTTCCTTAATGAAAGCGAAGAGGTCGTTATAGGCATCAACCATGGCTTTGATCGATTCTTCGACCTCGGCGCCGTCCAGATCGATTTGCAAGCTGACTGTGGTTCCGGGTTCGGCCTGCAAGAGGTTCAGGGTCAGGCCGCTGATGACGTCGTCCGGATGATTGCTGCTTGCTGTAACGGTCATGCCGTCCACGATCAGGCGTGCGTCGGCCGCGGCCTGAATGTTGGTGAACCCCGGATTCATGACCCCGGACAAACCGGTGGCGTTGACGGCAAAATCACCCGAGGTTCCTTCGCTGTCGCTTCTGAGAACCAGGAAATTTTCTCCGGAGCCGTTGTTGATGATCGACGCGCTGAGACCGTCAATGTTGTTGTTGATGAGATCCTTGAATTCGGCCAAGGTCGTGTCTGCGGCCACGTTGAGCGGAGTGGTGACACCGCTTACGGTAAACCAGACGATTCCCTGTCCGATGACATCGTTTGGTGAGTTGTACCCCTGGGAAATATCCTTGCGCGCGGTGGCCAGGGCCTCCACCGAAATATCATATCTGCCGGCGGCGGCTCCCTGTCCCGCGGTGGCGGTCAATATGTTTTCCCGGCTTGAGGTCGCGCGCAGGACGTTGAATTCCCCGGGCGTATCGAGCCGCGCGGCGGCTTCCTGCATGGCCAGCAATTTTGTTTTGAGGGTGGAAAGAGCAGCCAGTTGGTTCCGGAAATCTTCAAG